>OJOL01000754.1_pt1 | contig 22800 bp, 14 predicted proteins | sample 1598121 | NCBI WGS metagenome assembly OJOL01 (sample SAMN01915219, study PRJEB22387) | human gut metagenome | isolation source: stool | host: Homo sapiens | place: USA
CCCCATCACCGACCCCAGCGGCGCCTTGATGTCGTGCGTGATGGCCAGCATCAGTTTCTCACGCGCCGCCAGCAGCGCCTCGTTGTCGCGGTTGGCCCGTTCGAGCGCCCTCCGGTAACGGTTGCTGCGGTTGATATCCCGCAGCAGGATACCCACGAACAACAGCATCAGCACGACGGCGACGGCGGCGATACCGCCCAGCACGTACGACGACCGGCGACGGATAGCCTCCGTCTGGTCGATCTTGCCCAGCAGGAACGCCGTATCCTCGGCTTCGAAATCCATGATGAGGCGGTAAATCTTCGTATTCACCAGTTCGTTGCTGTAGCGGAGGCGCATCCCTTCGTCCCACGCCCGGTCGTAAATGCCGATGCGGTCGCTGGTCACCCGATCCTGCAACGTCCTGAGGACGATGGCGATCGTATCCTTCACGGCCGTCGCGGGGAGCGAATCGACGACCCGCTCACGGTGGGAGATCACGATGCTCGAATCCTCTTTGGGAGGACTGAACAGGTCGGCGAAACGGCGGAAGAAATTGCGCTTGCGCCGCGGCACCGCCACGGACAGCGTATCCTGCACCACCGTACGCACCGACACGCTGTCGCGCAGAACCCCCACGCTGTCCACACTGTCCGCCGGGCCGATCAGCTCGCGGATATTCTTGTCCAGCAGGCTGGCCGTAGCCGCCGAACGGATCGTCCGCCGCAGGTTCATCGTCCGCCGCTCCTTGTCGCCCAGCAGCCTCACAATGCTGTCCAGGCGCATCGTCTGGAGCGAATCCTGCTCCCCGGCCAGGTTGCGCAACGAGTCGATATAGCCGCGCACGGTGCGCAATTCACGTTTGTACCGCGCCTCGTAAGACTTGTATCCGGCGATCATCAGCTGGCCGTAACTCTCGGCCTGGTAGAGGTGGTAGAGGGTTTGTCCCACGACATTGCGCTTGGTGTGCAGCAGCGAATAACTGCCGTCGGAGGTCGAAAAACGCACCACCGCACGGTAAACATACCCGACTGAAAGGACGCATACGGCAATCAGGATGACATAGCCCGCGACGATCTTGGTTTTGACGAATTTCGACTCTTTCATACCCCCAAAGATAGTAAAAACCGGGAAAATCCCGGCACCCGCCGATTTCGCACGGGGCGGACGGCCCGGCAGCACGAAAACAAACCGGGCCGCACGACAACGTACGGCCCGATTATTCCGCGTTTCGCGGTGCGGACTAATACTTATACCGCATCCACTTGTACAGCTCCTTGAACGTCGGCTTTTTGCCGTACATGAAGATACCCACGCGATAGATCTTCGCCGCAAACCACACCATCGCCGTAAACGAGGCGTAGAGGATCACCAGCGAGAGGATTATCTCCCACAGGGGGATGCCGTAAGGGATACGCGCCATCATCACCACGGGCGACGTGAAGGGGATCATCGAGAACCAGAAGGCCATCTGCGAGTTGGGGTCGTTCACGACCGATATCATCACCAGCAGGGCGAGGATGATCGGAATCGTGATCGGTGTCTGCAACTGCTGCGCGTCCTGGATGCTGTCCACGGCCGATCCCACCGCGGCGAACATCGCCGAGTAGAACAGGTAACCGCCGAAGACGAACAGCAGCAGGTAGGCGAAGATGCGGAGGATATAGCCGAAGTCGGTCACGGCGGCCATCACCTGCAGCATCTCCGGATTCATGTCTATCGACGCCGCGGCGTCGGGAACCCCGTGCTGCATGGCCTGCACCCCGGCCAGCACGTCGGCCGGCATCATGTGCACCGCCACGGCCGCGCCGACGGCGCAGAGCACGCCCCAGATCAGCACCTGCACCACGGCCACCGAAGCCACACCGAGTATCTTGCCCAGCATCAGGTCGAAGGGCCGCACCGACGACACCATCACCTCCAGCACGCGGCTGTTCTTCTCCTCGATGACCGACTGCATGACCATCGAACCGTAAATGAGCAGGAACATGTAGAGGATCATGCCCAGCACGAACCCGACGCCGGTGGCGATGACCGACGACTTGGCCTGCGACTCCTCCTCCTGCGACTCGTCGTTGCGGAAGGTCTGCATGCCGACCGAGGTCTTCACCTCCTGCAGGATCTGAGAGAGGTTCTCGATGTTGTACGACTTGAGTTTTTCGGCCTCGATGATCTCTTCGAGCTGTCCCGTGATATTGCTCTCGACCGTCAGCGACGACGACGAATTGACGTAAAGCTTCACGTTGTTGGGGTTGGTGAGGATATCCGAGCCGATATAAAGCACGCCGAACTTGTCGGTCAGCTCCTTGCGGGCCGCATCGGTCGAGAGGTCCGTAGTCTGGAAGACCAGCTCTTCGCCGCTCTGCAGCTTCGGAGCGACCAGCCCGCTTTCGTCGATGACGGCGATCTGCTTCTCGTCGCCGCGCGAATACTTCATGATGAGCATCGGGGCGAACATCAGGCCGATCATCAGCAGGGGCATGAGCAGCGTGGTGATGATGAAGGATTTTTTGCGGACGCGCTCGTTGAATTCGCGCCCTATGATAATGCTGACTTGTGACATGATCGTATCGTTTTAAAGATTTCCGTTTACGGCGCGGATGAAAATATCGTTCATCGAGGGAATGATCTCCTGAAACGAGCGCAGTTCGACGGCGTCGTTCACCGCGGCGATCACTCCGCGCACCTCTTCGTCGCGCTCGACGTGCAGTTTGAGCGAGGTGTAGACCGCCTGCGCCTGCGAGCCTTCCAGAATCTCGCAACGGCCGTCGACAGCATTGCGCAGCGCCTGTTCGTCGCCGCGGTAGAACACTTCGAAGATGTTGCTTCCATGACGGCGGCGAATGTCGTCCACACGGCCCGAAAGGATATTGCGAGACTTGTTTATCAGCGTGATATGGTCGCAGATCTCCTCGACGGACGACATGTTGTGCGTCGAGAAGATGATCGTCGCCCCCTTGTCGCGCAGCGCCAGTATCTCGTCCTTCAGCAGGTTGGCGTTGATCGGGTCGAAACCCGAAAAAGGCTCGTCGAAGATCAGCAGTTCGGGTTCGTGCAGCACCGTGACGATGAACTGCACCTTCTGGGCCATGCCCTTCGACAACTCCTCGATCTTTTTGTCCCACCAGTCCTGAATGCCGAACTTCACGAACCACTGCTTGAGCCGTACGACGGCCTCGCGGCGCGAAAGGCCCTTCAGCCGGGCGAAAAAGACGGCCTGTTCGCCGACCTTCATCTTCTTGTAAAGTCCGCGCTCCTCAGGCAGGTAGCCGATGCGGTAAACGTCCTCAGGCGAAATTTCGCGGCCGCCGAACATCACACGACCGCAGTCGGGCGCCGTAATGCGGTTGATGATGCGGATCAGGGTCGTCTTTCCGGCGCCGTTGGGACCGAGCAGGCCGTATACCGAACCCTTGGGGATGGCAAGCGATACGTCGTCGAGGGCCTTGTGCCCGGCGTACTGCTTGGTGACATGTTCTACTGTAAGTAAATCCATAGTCGCTGCGAGTTATTTTTGGGGTTTGTTCGGCGACAAATATAACAACAAATTTTGAATATCAAAAAATATTTATCGTTTTTCGATAATTCACATCCGCCGCATATCCGACCACCACAAGGCGGCGGACCGGAGAGACCGGCCGTCCCCTCTGTAAAAGAAATCCCTATAAAAAAAGGCGGCCGGGAGTCCCGGCCGCCTTCGATCGCAGGATGTTTCATCCCGCCGGACGATACCCTACCAGACGATCACGCGCTCCTGTTCGGGCATGAACATGGCCCCGTCGGTAATGTCGAACGCATCGTAAAACGTCTGCAGGTTGCGCAGCGTGGCGTTCACGCGCCACTTGCCCAGCGAGTGCACGTCGATCTTGGTGAGACGGGCGATCTCCTCGTCGCGGATGTTCTGTGCCCACAAGGCCGCATAGGCCAGATAGAAACGCTGGTCGGCCGTGAAGTTGTCGATCGGCGCAGGCTCCGTGCCGTTCAGCGAGTTGTGGAACGCCGTGTACGCCACGCGCAGGCCGCCCTGATCGGCGATGTTCTCGCCCAGACTGAGCGAACCGTTGGCCATGACGGCAGGCTGGCCCTCCTTGGCGGGCAGCACCTCGATCGCGTCGAACTGTTTCACGAGAATATCGGTCTTGGCCTTGAACGCCTCGGCATCCGCCTCGGTCCACCAGTTGTTCATGTTGCCGTCCTTGTCAAAGTTGCGGCCCTGATCGTCGAATCCGTGGGTCATCTCGTGGCCAATCACCACGCCGATGGCACCGTAATTCACCGCGTCGTCGGCGTCGGGGTTGTAGAACGGCGGCTGGAGAATGGCGGCCGGGAAACAGATTTCGTTGGTCGTGGGGTTGTAGTAGGCGTTCACCGTCTGGGGCGACATGTGCCATTTCTCCTTATCCACGGGCTTGCCGAGTTCCGAGATATTGTCGGCCGTATACCAGCGGTTGGCATTGACGATATTCTCCCAATAGCTCTTCGAGGGGTCGATCTCCAGCGTCGAATAGTCCTTCCACTTGTCGGGATAGCCGATCTTCACCGTAAAGGCGGCCAGCTTCTCCTGCGCCTTGGCCTTGGTGGCGTCCGACATCCAGTCGAGCGCCGCGATGTGCTGGCCGAGCGCCGTCTGCAGGTTCTTCACCAGCGTCAGCATGCGCTCCTTGTCCTTGGCGGGGAAGTATTTGGCGACGTACATCTCGCCGACAGCCTCCGACAGCGTGCCGTTGGGCACCGACATCGCGCGCTTCCAGCGGGGTTTCATCTCCTGCTGGCCCGACATCACCTTGCCGTAGAAGTCGAACGACGCCTGCTGGAAGTCGTCGCTCAGGTAGGGTGCCGCAGCGTCGATATACTGCGCCGCGAGGTAGTAGCGGATATCCTCCAGCGGAGCGTTTTTCAGCAGGTCGTTGGCGTTGGCGACGGCCGACGGCGTGGTGACGATGATCGTCTCGAAGTCGCCGATGCCCATGGCCTTATAGTAGGCCTCCCAGTCTATGGCGTCGTAAGTCTTCTCGAAATCGGCCTTCGCCGTGGGGTTGTACTGCGCGGGAATGTTGCGCAGCTCGACGTTCGACCACGACTTCTCGGCCAGCTTCGTCTCGACGTTCATCACGCCGGCGACCGCCTTTTCGACATCGGCTTCGGGAATGCCCGCAAAACGGAATATCCTGCCCAGATACTCCTTGTAGCCCTTGCGGATATGCTCGTTCTCAGGATCGAGGTAGTAGTCGCGGTTGCCCATCGTCAGCCCCGACTGCGAGATATAGAGGGCGTTGATGTCGCTGTTCATCAGATCGGCCTGCACGCCCACGCCGAAGAACGGATTGGCTACCGTCGTGTGGAGTTTGGCCACGATGTCGGTCAGTTGCCCGCGGTCCCCGACGGAGAGAATCTCCCCGACGGCGCTCTTCAGCGGCGCGGCGCCCTCGGCGTTCAGACGCGTCGAATCGAGACCCATCTTGTAGAGGTCCGAAATCTTCTGCTCGACGCTTCCCGGCGCGGCGCTGATCTTGGTCATCTCCGAGAAAAGCTCGTTGATGCGCTTCTCGTTGTTGTCGCGCAGCACGTCGAACGAGCCGTAACGCGAATATTCGGGCTTCAGCGGGTTGTTCTTCTGCCAGCCGCCCGTGGCGTACTGGTAAAAATCGGCGTCGGGAGCGACCGAAAGGTCGAAATTGGCCATGTCGATAGCCGGCGTCTTGGATGTATTCTGACAACTTGCCATACAAGCTACTGTTGCTGCAAAAATGAAAATCTTTTTCATAGGTTCGGGTTTTTAGTGACGACAGGGGTGTCCGTACTTGCCGGAGCACCCCTGTCTGTTCGTATCTTGTTCGGAAGCCCGGCTTATTTGCGGATGGCCGCAACGCCCGGAAGCTCTTTGCCCTCCATGTACTCCAGCAAGGCGCCGCCGCCCGTCGAGACATAGGAAACCTTGTCGGCCAGCCCGAACTTGTTAATGCAGGCTACCGAGTCGCCGCCGCCGATGAGCGAGTAGGCGCCCTTCGAAGTGGCTTCGGCGATCGCTTCGGCCACGGCGCGCGAACCGGTCGCGAATTTGTCGATCTCGAACACGCCCACGGGACCGTTCCAGAGGATCGTCTTGCACTTGAGAATCTCCTCGCGGAAGACCTTCTTGCCCTCATCGGCGATGTCCACGCCTTCCCAGCCGTCGGGAATGTTGTTGGCCGGAGCGACGTTCGTATTGGCGTCGGCCGAGAATGCGTCGGCGATCAGCGCGTCGGGCGACATCACGACCTTCACGCCCTTCTCCTTGGCCTTGGCCAGAATGTCGAGCGCCGTCTGGAACTGATCCGGCTCGCAGATCGAGTTGCCGACCTTGCCGCCCTCCGCAGCCGCGAAGGTATAGGTCATGCCGCCGCCCAGCACCAGCACGTCGACCTTTTCGAGCAGATTCTCGATGATGGTGATCTTGGTCGAAACCTTCGAACCGCCCAGAATGGCGCAGAACGGACGCTCCGGATTGAGCATGATGCCGTCGATGGCCTTCAGCTCGTTCTCCATCACGTAGCCGAACATCTTGTCGTTGGGGAAATAGTCGGCGATCAGGGCCGTCGAAGCGTGTGCGCGGTGCGCCGTACCGAACGCGTCGTTGATGTAGCAGTCGGCATACGATGCGAGCTTCTTGACGAACTCCTTCTGCGGACCCTCCTTCAGCGCCTTCTTGGCGGCCTTCTTCTCCTCGTCGGTGGCGTCTTCGGCCAGACCGCGGGGCTTGCCCTCCTCCTCGGCGTAGAAACGCAGGTTCTCCAGCAGCATCACCTCGCCGGGCTTGAGGTTCTTGGCCATCTCGGCGGCCTTCTCGCCCATGCAGTCGCCGGCGAACATCACCTTCACGCCCAGACGCTTCTCGATGGCGGGAACGATCTGCTCCAGCGAGAACTTGGGATCGGGATTCTTCTTGGGACGTCCCAGATGCGACATCAGGATCACCGAACCGCCCTTTTCGAGCACTTTCTTGATCGTGGGGATCGCCGCACGGATACGGGTGTCATCCGTCACCTCGCCCTTTTCGTTGAGGGGCACATTGAAATCCACGCGGATGATTGCGCGCTTGCCTTTGAAATCGTAATTGTCGATTGCGAACATAGCTCTTTGATTTTGAATTATTTTGATGAATTGATCTTTCAGCTCCTTATTCCGGGGCAAATTTATGAAAATATTTTAGAAATCTGTTATTCCGATAACAGAAAAAATGATGCGGAACAGGGTCCGGAAAGCCGGAAATCCCTCCGCCGGCGCTTCGCCGGCAGGAGCCGCTCCACCCCGCGCGCCGTCAATAGAAGGTTCCCTTCGGGGCAAAGATCGCATAGCCGAAGTTGAACGTCAGGTACATGTTCTTCCAGTTGCGCAGGTCGTATTTGGTGAGCGCGAGACTCACCGGACCGATCGGGGTGTGATAGACCAGCGACGCCTCGGCGATATAGTGCCAGCGTTCGTCCGCGGTCGTGCTCAGCGATCCGGGCACATAGTCGCGTTTGGCGCGGAACATCGTATAGAAACCCGTGCGGAAGAAGAAGTTGGGCATCAGGTCGAAAGTCGGCATCACGCCGCCCGCGACGAAACGCTTGCCCCGGAAGTCGGGCATGTAGATCATCTGCGCATGCGAAACCGGCGTATAGGCAGGCATCGACATCAGCGTCGCGCCTCCCGTGGTGAATTCGGGATGGTTGGTAATCACGCCGTCGACGTTCACGCCCAGCGAGAACCACCCCGTGCCGGGCATGTCGAAATACTTGTCCCACGTGAAACGCGCCCCGACCCACTGGCGGGTGGTCCGCGACAGGAACCGGTCGGCATTGAAAGGCTCGTACTTGTCGCGCCCCGTCACGAAGATGCCCGAAAGCCGCAGGTCGGAGCCTTTGCGCGGATAGAGGAACTTGTCGAGGGTGTTGCGGGCCAGCTCGGCCTTGAGACCGAAGAACGAATAGCGCGAATGGTCGGTGTCGTCGGCGAAAAGCACGTCCGAATCGTATCTGTAATTGATGTGTCCGCCGTTGGCGCGGAGCAGGAAGACCCCGCGGTGGGCGAGGGGCATGCCGGCGGCCACCGAGAAGAAGCTCTCGCTGTTCTTGACCTGCTGGGTGTTGTCGATCTTGGTGAGGTTGCCGAAAGCGCCGTGCCGGAAGTTGCGCACCGCGAAATTGTAGGAGTAGTCGAGGAACACCGGCTTCCACATGTAGAAATCCGTACGTCCGCCGATCGCGCCCCACGTATAGATCGGCCCCAGATAGAGATCGGCGCCCAGCTGCTGGCCCACGCGGCCGATCGTCTCGTAGTTGACGCCGATATAGGCTTGGTTGAAGGCCGTGGAGGAGATGTTGCCGCCGATGGTCAGTTTGAAGTTGGGCTTGGTGTGGAACTGCGCGGCGAACGAATAGCTTCCCCGGAGCGAGTCGTAGCGCACATGCGGGAAATCCATCGTGAAATCGCCGCCGGCGAGCACCGCATACAAGTTGTCGCGCAGCTCTTCGAATCCCATCGGGCGCTGGCGTCCGGGCGTGCGGCGGTCCACCTTCACGAAGTCGCGGATGTAAGACTCCGGCGCTTCGGCCAGCCCCTCCAGCTTATAGTCGCTGAACCACAGCGGCGGCCATTTGGCACGGAACTCCTCGCGGCGCTCGGCGTAACGTTCGGGCGACCAGCGTTCGGAAACGCGTTCCAGTATCTGCGGCATGGCCTCCTTCGCATCGGCATAGCCGGCGTCCATGATCGCCACGGCGCTGTCGAAATCGAGCATGTTGACATCCACGGCGCGGCGCACCGTCACGCTGCGCCCTTTGGGCAGGTCGTAGTCGGTGTCGTGCATCGCCAGCATGAATGCCTGATCGAGGATGCTGCTGTTTTCGCTCGGCGGGGCGTTTCCCGCGGTGCAGATACTGCCCACGATCAGATCGGGGCGGAATCCCACGTCGAGGGGCCGCCACGGAAAGTTATCGTAGATGCCGCCGTCGTAAAGCAGCATCGAATCCTTCTTCATCGGTTTGAAAACCAGCGGAATGGACATCGACGAACGCACCGCTTCGCTCAGGTCGCCGTTGCGCATCACCACGGGTTCGCGGGCGTTCATGTCGCTCGAAACGCACAGGAAAGGCACCATCAGGCGGTCGAAATCGCCCTCGGCGGCTGCCGTCGCCGGCGCGAAAAGCTCCGTCAGCGCCATGTCGATCGGCGTCGAGGAGAGCAGGTTCGTCACCCGGAACCGCTTGCCGGCGCCTCCCACGTTCATACGCACGCTCAGAAACGCCGGATTGTGACCGATCTGCCGGTAATAGGGAGTATAGCGGGGGTCGATGCGCCCCGAAACCCAGTCCTTGACCACGCCCGACGCGACGATCTCGCGCATCTCGGCGGGCGAATAGCCCGCGGCATACATCGCGGCGATGATCGAACCCATCGAGGTTCCGGCCACGTAGTCGATCGGCACGCCGTTCTCTTCGAGCGCTTCCAAAACGCCGATATGGTAAAGCCCCTTTGCGCCGCCGCCGCTCATCACGACGCCCACCGTACGGGGCCGCGCAGCCGGAGTCTCCGGATTCTGCGCCCCGGCAGCCCCTGCAACCAGCAGCAGCACCGAGATAAATGAGAGGGTTTTACGCAACATATCTCAATTTTTTTATAACTTTGCACGTTATACGAGTGGTAAAAGTAGGGAAAAAGCGTAAACAAACAAAATATGACCGACAAAATCAATGAACTCCTCCGACGTGTCGAAGAGTTTAAACCCAAGGCAGCGGCCGAGATCGAGGAATTCCGCATCAAAATCCTCGGCAAGAAAGGCGAACTGAACGCCCTGATGGAAGATTTCAAAACGGTGGCTCCGGAACTCAAACGCGAGCTAGGCCAGCAGCTCAACAAACTCAAAACCACGGCGCTCGACCGCATCAACAGCCTGCGCGAACAGCTGCAGGACACAGCCTCCGACGACGGCGCCGCAACCGAAGACATGACCCGCCCCGGCTCGGCCGAACAACTCGGTTCGCGCCATCCGATTTCGCTGGTCAAGAACCAGATCGTCGAGGTCTTCTCGCGGCTGGGCTACACCGTCGCCGACGGTCCCGAAATCGAGGACGACTGGCACGTCTTCTCGGCGCTCAACTTCCCGCCCGAACACCCGGCGCGCGACATGCAGGACACCTTCTTCATCGAGAAGAATCCCGACATCCTGCTGCGCACGCACACCTCGTCGATTCAGGTGCGCACCATGGAGCACCAGAAGCCGCCCATCCGCGTCATCTGCCCCGGCCGCGTCTTCCGCAACGAAGCCATCTCCTACCGCGCGCACTGCATCTTCCACCAGATCGAAGGACTCTACATCGACGAAGGAGTCTCGTTCGCCGACATGAAGCAGTCGCTGCTCTACTTCGCCAAGGAGGTCTTCGGCGAACAGACCGTCATCCGCATGCGTCCCTCGTACTTCCCCTTCACCGAGCCTTCGGCCGAGGTGGACGTGTCGTGCAACCTCTGCGGCGGCAAGGGCTGTCCGGTCTGCAAGGGCACGGGCTGGCTCGAAATCATGGGCTGCGGCATGGTCGATCCCAACGTGCTGAAAGCAAACAACATAGACCCCGAAAAATATTCGGGATTCGCCTTCGGCATGGGTATTGAGCGCATCGCAATGCTCAAATACGGCGTGAAGGACCTGCGTCTCTATTTCGAAAACGACGTGCGGTTCCTCCACCAGTTCGACACGGCACTTTAAAACCGCGATCCATGAAACGTCTGACAGCGACAACGGCACTCTGCGTACTCTTCTGCACGGCTTTCGCCGCGGGGAAGGGTCCCGCCGCGACCGTACCCGGCGGTTACCCCGATTCGCTGCGCAGCGTCTGGCTCTATACCGAGGGCATCAAACAGAATACCATTTTTCACGATACGGTCCGGGCGCGGGAATATCTCACCGAGGCGATCCGCGCCGATTCGACCTACGCGCCGGCCTATTACGAAATGGCGACCAACGGCATGTACTCCACGCCCGACGAGGCGGTGGAGCTGGCCCGCCGCGCCTACCGGCTCGACACGACGAACAAATGGTATCACCAGTTCCTCGGACAGGCCCTGATCTTCGCCCAGCGTTACCCCGAAGCGCTCGGCGTCTACAAGCGCCTGCGCACCGCAGATCCGCAGAACCCCGACAACTACCGGCTTCTGGCGGCGCTCTACGAGCAGGTCCAGCAGCCCTATTCGGCCATCGCCACGCTCGACTCGGCGGAACTCCGCTTCGGGCGCATCCCGATGCTGAGCGCGATGAAACGCCAGCTGCTGATCTCCACGCGGCAGCTGGACAAAGCCGTCGACGAGGCCAAGGCCATGGTCGAAGCCGCCCCCTACGAAGCGCAGCACCATGTGGTGCTGGCCGACCTCTATGCGATTCTGAACAAGGACTCGCTGGCCATGGCGGAGTACGACCGCGCCATGCAGATCGACTCGACCGACGTCGCTACGCTGATGTCGCTGGCCGACTACTACAACGGCCGCCGCGATTACCGGTCGGTACTCAACGTCACCCAGCGGCTCTTCGACTCGGACCAGATGCCGCTCGACGCCAAGATCAAACGCTTCGAGCAGCTCACCTCCGACATGCGGTTCTACCGCGAATATTACATCCAGCTCAACGCGCTGGCCTCGACGCTGGCCGTACGCTATCCGCAGGACCGGCGCGTGGTGGAACTCTATGCCAAGCACCTGATCGCCTCAGGAGAACTGGAGCAGGCGCTGGCGCTCTACAAACTCCACCTCGACGACCAGCCGCCCGTCGAAAGCTACTACCGGTCGGTGATCGACATCGAGAGCTATCTCCAGCATCCCGACTCGGCGGCCCTCTACATCAACCGGGCGCTGGAGCTTTTCCCCGGAGAGATCGATTTCCAGCTCTCGAAAGGCCACGTGCTGAACTACACCAAAGAGTACGACAAAGCGATAAAAGCCTATCAGCAGTCGCTCCGTTACGCCCGCACCGATTCGCTGCGGGGCGCGATCTGGGGGCTGATCGGCGACACATGGCACCAGAAAGCCGCGGCAGGGGAGTCCGGCGACGAAGAGGATTTCGTGCTCATCAGCCGCAAAGGTTCGTTCCGTTCGGCCATGAAGCAGTGCTACAAAGCCTATGACAGGAGCCTGCGCTACGATCCCGACAACGCCATGGTGCTGAACAACTACGCCTATTTCCTCTCGCTTGAGGAGCGCGATCTGGAAAAGGCGCTCGCCATGGCCAGCCGCGCCACGGCCCTCACGGACAACAACCCCACCTACCTCGACACCCACGCTTGGGTGCTCTTCAAACTGGGACGTGTGGACGAAGCCCGGAAAATCATGCAGCAGGCCGTCGCCCTCGACGCACAGGAAAGCGCCGCGCTGCTGGTCCACTACGGCGACATACTGAAGGCGCTGGGCGAGAATTTCATGGCCGAGATATACTGGCGCAAAGCCCTCGAAAAGGGCTACGACGCCGGGCGCATCGAACGCCGGATAACGGAAAGCAAAGCGAAAAAAGAGTAACCCTGCAAATGCGATGAAGCCGACGAAAAGCTGCATACTGACCCTTTTCCTGCTGTTCGCCGCCCTTGCGGCCTCCGCTCAGGCCGACCGCAAGATCGAACAGCAGAAGCGGGTTATCGCGGCGCTGGAGCAGAAAATCGCCGCCGAGGAGCGGGAGATTTCGAAGCTCAAGGAGGGTCGCGCCGCCACCGAGGAGCGCGTACGGCGTCTGGCCCGTCAGATAGATTCGCGGAACCAACTGCTCGAAGAGACCGAGAAGCAGGCCCGCCTGCTGCGCGGGGAGATCGACCGCACGGACAGCGTCGCCGGAGACCTCGGCAGATCGCTGGACCGCAACCGTACCCAATACGCCGAAATGGTGCGCGAAGCCTATCGCAACTACCGGCACAACAATTATCTGACCTATATCTTCTCGTCGCGCGACTTCGCCGACATGGCCCGCAAGATCACCAACCTGCGGGAAGTGGCGTCGATGCGCGAACGCAAACTGCAGGACATCGCGGCGCTCTCGAAGCAGGTCGTCGAGGAGAAGGAGTTGCTCGACCGCCGCAAACGGTCACTCGACTCGGTAACGCTCAAACTGAAAGCCCAAAAACAGAAGCTCGAACGCGACGCCCGCAACGCCCGCACCAGCATCCGGCAGCTCTCCCAGAAGGAGAAAACGGCCCTCCAGCGCAAAATATCGCAGGAGCAGCAGCTCGACGTGGCCATCGGCGAACTGCGCAAACTGACCAAGGGCAACAAGGAGGGCGATTCGTTCTCGACCAAGACCACGGGCCTGCGGCTTCCCGTCACGGCGGGCCGCGTGAAGCGCTACAAGGAGAACATGGCCGAAATCACGGGTCCCAAGGGGGCGCACGTCATTTCGATCTACGACGGCAAGGTCGTGGACGTCAAGCGCAATCGCATAACCAACAAATACGACGTTTACGTGGCTCACGGCGAATATATAACCTCCTATGCCAACATGGGGTCGATCTGCGTCGAGAAGGGCCAGAAAGTGGCCAGAAACGCACAGTTGGGCACCATCGGTTCGGCGGTGAACATCATGACCATGGAAACGGAGTACAAACTCGTCTTCGGCATCTATCCGCCGAATCCGGGCCAGAAGCTCCGTGCCGAGAACTGTTTCAAGAAATAACATGAGGACGACATGCGACGGTGCGGTTTCCCGAAACCCGCTGCCGGCATCCGCAGGCAGATCCCCGATTCCGGCAGCGGCCGGAAATCCGTGTCCCCAACGCCGGAAATCTCCGTCCAGCGCCGGAAATCCGCGTCCTCAGCAGCGAAACACCCCGGACGAAGGAGGAAGGACGTAAAATCTGAAAAATACGAAAAAATGGCTGTCAAATATTATACGGACGATTGCAGCTACCGGCTGCCCCGGAAACGGCTGACCGCGGAGTGGCTCCGCCGGGTCGCCGAAGCGGAAGGGTATGAGCTGGGCGAGGTGAGTTATATCTTCTGTTCGGCGCAGCGGTTGCTGGAGATGAACCGCCAGTACTTGGGCCACGACTATTTCACCGACGTCATCACGTTCGATTACAGCGACCGCAAAGGCGCCCGCGTAATTTCGGGCGACATCTTCATCGACGTCGAAACCGTCGCCGACAACGCCCGGCAGTACGGGTCCCCGACGCTTCAGGAGATGCGCAGGGTAGTGGTCCACGGCGTACTGCACCTCTGCGGGCAGGGCGACAAAACCCCCCGCACCAACGCGCAGATGCACCGCAAAGAGGACAAATACCTGAAGTTCTGGGAGGAGCAATAACAGCCCTCTTTTGCGTGCAATTCCAGCAGGGCAGGGCCGAAAAAAACGCCCCCTGCCGGAGAATCAACCAAGAATTGAGAACAGAGCAATGATTTTAGAATACGATATTATCGTCATCGGCGGCGGACACGCCGGATGCGAAGCGGCCTCGGCCGCCGCGCGTCTCGGCTCGCGCACGCTGCTGCTTACGATGGATATGACCAAAATGGCCTCGATGTCCTGCAACCCGGCAGTCGGCGGAGTCGCCAAAGGTCAAATTGTCAGAGAGATAGATGCTTTGGGCGGACAAATGGGCCGCATCACGGACCTCACGACCATCCAGTTCCGGATGCTCAACCGGTCGAAGGGCGCCGCCATGTGGAGTCCGCGCGCCCAATGCGACAAATCGCGCTTCTCGGCCCAATGGCGGCACACGCTCGAAAACACCGTGAACCTCTACATCTGGCAGGATGCGGCGACGGAGCTTCTCTTCGACACCGCCGGGGCCAAACCCCGCATAAAGGGCGTAAGGACCCAAATGGGCATCGAGTTCGCCTGCCGCGCCGTCGTGCTGACTTCGGGAACCTTTCTCGGAGGAATGATGCACTGCGGCACTTCGCACGCCGAAGGAGGCAGGGCGGGGGATGCCGCTTCGCACGGAATTACGGAATCCCTGCGCGCCGTAGGATTTGAAACGGGACGCATGAAAACAGGCACTCCGGCACGTCTCGACGCACGCACGATCGACTTCGAAGCGCTCGAACCGCAATACGGCGACGAAAATCCGGCCAAGTTCTCTTTTTCACCTGATACACAACCTGTTAAGCATCAACTGCCTTGTTTTCTGGTCTACACTTCGGCCGAGGTGCACGACCTGCTGCGCACCGGTTTCGACCGTTCGCCTCTGTTCAACGGAACGATCAAAGGAAGAGGTCCCCGCTACTGTCCCAGCATCGAAGACAAGCTCCGGACCTTTGCCGACAAGGATCAGCACCAGCTCTTTCTGGAGCCCGAAGGCGAGTCGACCAACGAATATTATCTCAACGGATTTTCATCGTCGCTACCTTGGGACATACAGTGGGAAGCGCTACACAAAATCCGGGGATTCGAAGATTTGCACATATTCCGCCCCGGTTACGCCATCGAATACGACTATTTTCCGCCTACGCAACTGCACCATTCGCTCGAAACGAAACTCGTTTCCGGCTTGTATTTCGCAGGTCAGGTCAACGGAACGACCGGATACGAAGAGGCCGCGGCGCAGGGACTCATAGCCGGAATCAACGCACACCGGGCGCTGAAAGGGGAAGAAGCCGTGGTATTGCAGCGCGACGAAGCCTACATCGGAGTACTGATCGACGACCTCGTTACCAAAGGCGTGGACGAACCCTACCGCATGTTTACCTCGCGTGCCGAATACCGTATTTTGCTCCGGCAGGACAATGCGGATCTCAGACTTACTCCGATCGGATATAAAATAGGGTTGATTTCACAAAAAAGATACGCCCATTTCACCGAAAAAAAAGCATCCGTAGAATCGCTTATTTCCTTCGCCCGCCGGCAGAGCATCAAAGCAGCCGAAATTAACGACTATTTAAAATCGGTAAATTCGGAACCTTTGACTCAGGGAAGGAAGCTTTACGACATTCTGATGCGCAATAATGTTACGTTCGAATCGCTCTCGGAAGCACTCCCAAAACTCCGAAAATTCATCTCGGACAACAACATTTCAGCCGAAGCAATCGAAGAAGCCGAAATTCAAATCAAATACAAAGGCTATATAGAACGTGAAAAATTCATCGCAGAAAAACTCCACAGACTCGAAAACATTCGCATTCCTGAAGATTTCGATTTCCACTCGATGAACTCGCTGACGATAGAAGCCCGTCAGAAACTGACCCGGATACGCCCGGTAACAATAGGGCAGGCGTCCCGGATTCCGGGAGTTTCCCCGGCCGACGTCAATGTATTGCTGGTAAAATTCGGAAGATAAAATTCAGGCGTGTTCAACAAGCCGTTCCACGTGGAACAATCCAGTGAACACAAACCCCTATATGATCACAAACCACAACACATAGTTCCACGTGGAACAAATTATAAAGACCGCTTAAATAAGCGGTCTTTATAATTCAAATAACGAGAATATTACTCTACAATCGTACACCAATTATACTTATCTTCGGCACGGCCGTATTGAATATCCTGAAGACGTGTGTAAAGTTCCATACAAACCTTACCCACTTCTGTCCCATATTCATAAATATCATTTGTCTGCATATCGAAAATCTTCCCGATAGGGGAGATAACAGCCGCCGTTCCGCAGCCGCCGCACTCCTCGAAGGTAGGAAGCTCCTCTACAGGAATCAGACGGTCTTCGACCTCAAGCCCCATATCTCGCGCCAACTGCCGCAGACTCTTATTGGTAATGGAAGGCAATACAGAAGAGGATTTCGGCGTAATATATTTACCCTCCTTGATACCAAAGAAATTGCAGGCTCCGCACTCTTCGATATACTTATGCTCTGCGGCATCGAGATACATGATATTCGAATAGCCCAATTTATGACCGTTTTCACCCGACAGTAGGCTGGAAGCATAGTTGCCGCCGACCTTCACGTCGCCTGTTCCACGTGGAGCAGCGCGGTCCTGTTCACGGTCTATGGCAACGGAGATAGGCTTGATGCCGTCTTTGAAATAAGCCCCCACGGGAGAGCAATAAACGATCAGCAAAGCATCCTTGGCAGGCTTGACGCCCAATCCGGCAGTCGTACCGAACATGACGGGACGCAGATAGAGCGATGCGCCGGTACCATAGGGAGGAATATATTTTTCGTTGCGTTTAACCACTTCGACGCAGGCCTTGACGATCATTTCGATCGTCGGGACGGGAAGGCAAAGACGTTCCGCCGAAGACTGCAACCGCTTGGCGTTCTCCTCTACACGGAAAAGACGGACTTTCCCATCGACGCCCCGAAAGGCTTTCAGCCCTTCGAACAGCTCGATACCGTAATGCAGACACGACGCCGACATGTGTATCTTGATATACTCGTCGCCCGTGACCTCCATCTCACTCCATTTGCCGTCCGTATAATAATAGCGAACGTTTGCGTCGGTCTTGCGATAATCGAATCCCAAGGCACCCCAATCCATATTTTCCATTATAATAAGTTTTAAAGGTTTTACAACATTTATCCCACGACAGCGCCGCTGTTCGTCGCCTCATTCGGGCTCAGCAGACGCAGTTTTCCGGAAGCATCCTCGGCCATCAGAATCATACCGCGCGACAAAATCCCCTTCAATTCGCGGGGTTGCAGATTGACCAGCACGAGCACCTGACGTCCGACCAACTCCTCAGGCGTGAAGTATTCGGCGATTCCTGATACTATTTCACGCTGATCTATACCCGTATCGACCGTCAATTTCAACAGTTTCTTCGTTTTCGCCACCTTTTCGGCCGCAAGAATCGTCGAAACTCGGATATCCATTTTCTGAAAATCGTCGAAACTTATCGCATCTTTCTGAGGTTCAACCTGTTGCGCTGCCTCAGCCGCTGCGTTGGCCTCTTTGGTCGCCGCAAGTTTGTCCAGCTGGCGCTGAATCACGTCGTCTTCGATTTTCTCGAACAGCAAAACCGGTTCCCCGATCTTATGCCCGGCGGCAATCAGATCCATCGTCCCCAACTGTTCCCATCCGAATTTCTCGACAGAGAGCATCTTCAGTATCTTCGCGGCGGAGAAGGGCATGAAAGGTTCGATCGCAATGGCCGTATTGGCCGTGATCTGCAACGCGATGTTGAGAATCGTCCCGACACGTTGGGGATCGGTCTTGACGACTTTCCACGGCTCGGTATCCGCAAGGTACTTGTTACCGATGCGGGCGATATTCATGGCGTCTTTCAGCGCTTCGCGGAAATGGTAATGTTCGATATTGGACTCCAGCGACGCCTTCACCGCAGCCACCTCGCCGACAGTCTGGCGGTCATAGTCATTCAGTTCGCCGCAGGCCGGAACCTTCCCGTCGTAATATTTCCGGGTCAGCACCAGCGCGCGATTCACGAAATTGCCCAGAACGGCAACCAGCTCGTTGTTGTTGCGGGCCTGAAAATCCTTCCACGTAAAGTCGTTGTCCTTGGTTTCAGGCGCATTGGCGCAGAGTACGTAACGAAGCACATCCTCCTTGCCCGGAAACTCTTCGAGGTATTCGTGCAGCCACACGGCCCAGTTGCGCGAGGTCGAAATCTTGTCGCCTTCGAGATTCAGGAACTCATTCGCCGGCACGTTTTCGGGCAGGATATAGCCGCCGTGCGCCTTGAGCATCGACGGGAAGACGATGCAGTGGAAAACGATATTGTCTTTGCCGATAAAATGAACCATCTTGGTGTCCTCCGACTTCCAATAGGTCTCCCAATCGGGTGTAAGGTCCTTTGTAGCAGATATATAACCGATCGGAGCGTCGAACCAGACATAAAGCACCTTCCCTTCGGCGCCCTCCACCGGTACGGGAATGCCCCAATCGAGGTCGCGGCTTACGGCACGGGGCTGCAAACCTCCGTCCAGCCAGCTCTTGCACTGTCCGTAAACATTGCTTTTCCACTCTTTGTGCCCTTCGAGAATCCACTCGCGCAGGAATCCTTCGTACTGATCCAGCGGCAGATACCAGTGTTTCGTCTCACGCTTCACGGGCACGGAACCCGACACGGCGCTGTGCGGATCGATCAACTCGTCGGGCGAGAGGGTAGAGCCGCACTTCTCGCACTGGTCGCCGTAAGCGCGGTCGTTGCCGCATTTGGGACAGGTGCCGACGATATAACGGTCTGCGAGGAACGTCTGCGTCTCCTCGTCGTAATACTGCATCGAAGTCTGCTCGATGAACTTCCCCTCGTCGTACAACTTGCGGAAAAATTCCGAAGCGGTCTTGGCATGCGTCGCCGACGAAGTCCGCGAATAGATGTCGAACGACATTCCCAGCCCCTCGAACGACTTTTTGATCATATTGTGGTAACGGTCCACGATCTGCTGCGGCGTCACCCCCTCCTTGCGGGCCTTGATGGTGATGGGCACGCCGTGTTCGTCGCTTCCGCAGACTGAAATCACATCGCGGCCCCTGAGCCGCAGGTAACGGGTATAAATGTCCGAAGGTATGTAAACTCCCGCCAGATGGCCGATATGCACCGGACCGTTGGCATAGGGAAGAGCCGAGGTAACGAGATAACGCTTGAATTCTTTTGCCATAAAAACAGATACAGTATTACTAATTTCTGTCAAAATTAGTAATTTTTAGGCTAAAAAAAAGCAAAGCGCCATTATTTGTTTACAGATGGTAATAAACAAAAACCGGAACCTGAAATCAGGCCCCGGTTCAACGATCGATTCCGCTTCGGTCAGTCGATCTCCAACTCGTCGATCAGCCATTTCGCGCCGGCGAACTTGTCGATGACGAAGAGCACGTAGCGGACATCCACGGCGATCGTGCGCTGCAGCTGCGGCTCGAAAGCCACGTCGCCCGACATCGCTTCCCAGTTGCCGTCGAACGCCAGACCTATCAGCTCGCCCTTGGCGTTCATCACCGGCGAACCCGAATTGCCGCCCGTAATATCGCAGTCGGCCAAAAAGGCCACCGGAAGTTCGCCCTCGGCGTTGGCATAACGTCCGAAATCCTTCGCGGCGTACAGCTCCTTGAGCTTGTCTGGAACCGTAAACTCCGTAGGATTCTTGGGATCTTCCTTCTCCATCACGCCCTTAAGCGTCGTATAATAGTTGTAGCGAATACCGTCCGCCGGATCGTAGGGCAGAACGCGGCCATAAGTCAGGCGGATCGTAAAGTTCGCATCCGAAGCCCACGCCTTGTCGGGCTGCATGCGCATCAGACCGGCGATGTAGAGACGGTGCCCGTCCTTGAACCTGCGGTTATTCTCCCGCTGGGCATCCGCCAGTTCGAGCAGTTTCGCATCGAGCGAACGCACGAATACGACCGCCGGATCGGCATCGCGTTTTCCCACCGAAAAATCATCCACGAAGGCCAGCGTGCCTTCCTCGGTGGCGAAAACCGAGTTATCGTACAGATAATCGACATAAGCATCCGTATCGCCGCCGAACCGCTTGTCGATCACTTCGGCGAACACCGTCGGAAGGTCTCCGCATTTCTCCTTGACGATCTGCATCATGCGTTTGGCTACACGTCGGTCCGTCGCCGGGTTGTAATCCTTGTAGAAGGCCCTCATGGCCTCCTTAGAACGCGCCGGATCGGTGATCTTCTCCACGGCGAGGAACGAACGCGCCGGCGTCAGGATCTCCACGGCCCGGTAAAGCGCCTCCCTGAGCACCTGCTCGGCCGCAAAAGCGGAAGCGTTGCCTTCCACCGCTTCGCGGATGCGGTCCAGCGCATCCATATAGCCTTCGGTCGGCAGCGTATTGGCTTCGGCCCACTTCCGGAAAGCCGCCTCCTGCGCCTCTTTCTGCGCCTTGACGTTCAGTTTGCGGATGCCGCGCGACATGCCGATCGAATTCTTCCAGTAGTTCGACGACTGGGCGTATTTCGAAGCGTACTGAATCCGCACCTTGTCACTTGCGGCCATATCCTCCTTGAGAATGGCCTGACGTTCGCCGCGGATGAAGATGCGCTGCGGATTCTCGATATCCAGCATGCGGTCGATCTCGAACGAAGTCATGTAACGCGACGTCGAACCGGGGAAACCCATGATCATCGCGAAGTCTCCCTCCTTGTATCCGTCCACCGAAACCTTCAGAAACTTGTCGGCCTTGTAAGGGCGGTTTTCAGGCGCGTAATCGGCCGGCTTGTTGTCGGGTCCGGCATAGACGCGAAAGACCGAGAAATCGCCCGTATGACGCGGCCACATCCAGTTGTCGGTGTCTCCGCCGAACTTGCCGATCGAAGTGGGGGGAGTTCCCACCAGACGCACGTCGCTGAAAACCTCGATCACGAAGGCGAAAAACTGGTTTCCGCCGAAGAAATCCTTCACCAGCACCTCCATGCCGGGATTGTCCTGAGCAATGCGGCTGCGCACGGCCGCAGCATGTTCGGCCACGATGCGCGCCCGCTCTTCGCCCGAAGCCACGTCGGGCACATATCCCAGAATGTCGGAAGTGACGTCCGAAATCTTGCGGATAAAACGCACCTTGAGTCCCGGAGCCGGGATCTCCTCTTCGCGCGACATGGCCCAGAAACCGTTTTTCAGGTAGTCGTGTTCGACGGACGACAGCGCCTGAATCGAACCGTAGCCGCAGTGGTGGTTGGTAAACAGCAGGCCGTCGGCCGAAACGATCTCGCCCGTACATCCGGGACCGAAGATCACGATGGCGTCCTTGAGCGAGGATTTGTTGACGCTGTAAATCTCCTCGGCCGAAAGTTTGAACCCGCGGGCCTTCATCTCCTTAATATTCATTTTCTGAAGGTAGGGCAGCAGCCACATTCCCTCGTCGGCCGCAGCGGTCAAAGAGGCGCACGCCGCGGCGATCAGTAAAAAGAGTTTCTTCATACAGGATTGTTATTTGATATTTATCATGTTCAGGATCGAACGCTCGGCTCTGCGCCGCACCTCTTCATCGAGCACGATTTCGGGCGATTCGTTTTCGAGACACGCGCAGATGTTTTCGAGCGTCACCATCTTCATGTACTTGCAGTTGTTGCATCCGCAGGTCTCGTCGTCGGGGGGTGCCGGAATAAACGTCTTGCCGGGGTAACGCTTCTTCATCTCGGCGAGGATGCCCGATTCGGTCACCACGATGAACTCGTCGGTGCCGCTGCGGCCGCAGTAGTCGAGGATCGCCGCCGTGGAGCCTACGAAGTCGGCCACTTCGACGATATAGGCCCGGCATTCGGGATGCACGACGACCTTGGCGGCCGGATGCTCCTTTTTGAGCTGCAGCAGCTTCTCCAGCGAAAATTCCTCGTGCACATGACATGCGCCGTCCCACAACACGATATTCTCGCGTCCCGTCAGCTTTTTGATATAACCTCCCAGATTGCGGTCGGGGGCGAAGATGATCGGTCGGTCGGCCGGAATCGACTGCACGACCTTCAGCGCATTGGACGAGGTGCAGCAGATATCGGTCAGGGCCTTGACGCCGACCGTGGTATTGACGTACGAAACGACCGTATGGCCGGGATATTTCGCCTTGAAGGCCGCAAAATCCTTCTCATCGCACGACTCGGCCAGCGAACATCCCGCTTCGGGGCAGGGAATCAGCACCTTCTTGTCGGGGCAGAGCACCTTGGCGGTCTCGGCCATGAAGTGCACGCCGGCGAACAGGATGATGTCGGCGTCTACCGACTGCGCCTTGACCGAGAGGGCCAGCGAGTCGCCCAGAAAGTCGGCCGCCTCCTGCACTTCGGGCGTGGTGTAGTAATGGGCCAGTATGACGGCGCGCTTGCGGCGCTTGAGTTCGTCGATCCGGCGGCGGATCTCCGCGGAGTTATTGACCTTCATTTTTTATTTTTACTATTTATTAATTTTAAATAAAGATATAAGAATAGAAATAATAGCTGTTGATACTGTTCCCAAGATTCCCCGCGATTTTTCTCTCAACATTTTC
>OJOL01000821.1_pt1 | contig 21533 bp, 19 predicted proteins | sample 1598121 | NCBI WGS metagenome assembly OJOL01 (sample SAMN01915219, study PRJEB22387) | human gut metagenome | isolation source: stool | host: Homo sapiens | place: USA
GAAGACGATGCGGGCGACGCCGTACCTGCCGTCCTCGACATGCTCCGCCAGCCCGACCCAGAATTGGCCGTCGTGATATACGGTCAGGGTGGACGACACGCTGATCTGCATGGCTGGTTCCTCCTTTATGTAGATGACCATGCAGAGAAGGGACAACCAAGGAGGCAGGTTACTGATGCGGACTCCCGCACGCCCACGACTACCCGACGGGGACTGTGTTTTCATCTCTGGTGCCCGCATTGTAGCACGCGCGGATTCACGATGTTGATTGCCGGCGCCTAGACGGAGATGAAGGCGGTTCGTCTAGGTCAAGCCGGTCGCTCGTTCATGAAGCGGCCGATTCCCTGAAAATAAAAGGCGCCCACGAGGACACCTACAGGCTATCTTCGAACTACTTGGTTGGGGCAGACGGAGGAAAAAAATAGGGCAGAATCGCTCTCACGATCCCGCCCCGCAAACCCGAGGGTTTCTAACTGGCTCCATTATTCCGGGCTTCTCAGTTCTGTCATTGACCCAGGTATCATCCGTCTCCTATAGCGAGTGAATATAAAAATAGGGCAGAGTCGCTTGCGCAAGTCCGCCCCTAAAACCGTGAAGGTTTTGCTATCTGCAGGCTATTCTACCAACCCGAGCGATTCTGTCAACCTGCGAAGGAACTCGAGCGCGGAGCGAGCTGCGGCGTCGGGCCCCTTGTCGGGCAGCGCCTCGGTTTCGCCGTCGGCCCTGGCGAACATCTCGGCGAGCTCGGATGCGGCGCGCGAGCGCGAGGAGCCCTCGGGTACCAAGCCGGAGTGCGCCACGAGCACGGTCGCGACCTCCTGCATGGCCGTATTCCCCATCCACTTCCTCCTGGTCGCCTTGGGAATCCCCACGGCGGCGACCCTTCGGGAGACGCCGCTGGACGCCGAGCCCCGGGCGGCGCCCCTCTCGGCGAAGCAGTTGATCAGGCACGAGCCGTGCGCGGCGCAGTTGCGGACGGACTTCACGCGCTTGAGGTCGTAGTGGGAGGCCTCGAGGCGCCTGTCGCCCCATCGCCTGGCGCAGAAGCGCACGAAGTCGATGAGGGTGCCGAACGAGGTGAGCTCAAGGAAGGCCCAGGCAGGCATGTCGCCGGAGTACTTCGCGTAGAGGCTCGAGCTGTAGGGGCTGCGGCCGCTCATCTTGAGCTCGCGCAGGCGGTACTCCCTGTTTGCAGTGGTAAGCGATGCCATGTAGTCGGCCACGATGGCGTAGCCGTCCTCTCCACGGTCCTCCATCTCGCGAAGCAGTGTCACCTTCTGGAAATGCTCGATGTCGAGCGTCATGCCGAGCAGGGCGTGGCGCAGCTCCTGGTCGAGCGCCGCGAGCAGGCGCAGCTGGCCGAAGTCGAGGTCTACGTAGCGGCCGTCGCGCGGGCCTCCCTCGTATTTCGAGAAGAGTTTGCGGTAGGATGCGAGCTTGAAGAAGTTGCACTTGTCGCGCAGGTAGTCCGCGGCCTCTTCCTCGGAACACAGTTCGAAGGCTACGCCCTTCTGCTTGAGGTGCTCTATCTGCTGCTCGATCGTGAGGATCGGCTTCCTATCGTGGGGTTCGGCCATGCTCGGTCTCCTGTCATTGATTTGAGAATCCTATTCTACCAGCATGTTTGCCCTGAATCCTGAAGGCCCGTTCGCCAACTCATAAGCAAGCCACCTGAGACTACTCACTTTGTTCACGAATGGCGAAGACCTGCGACCTGGGGTTTTGCAAATGGCGCGCAAGCCACCCGCGTTAATTCACTTGCGATTGCAGCTGGCGGCTTGCGGGCAAAAGGGCGGTTGAGTTTCAAAACGGGCGTTTTCGGCGCCATCGAGCATCCAAAGGCGACCCGCCGCGCACTTTGGGACAAAAACAAAAACTCAAAGCCCTGAGTTTGAAAAAAGTTTTTGAGGTTGTCCCAGCTTTTGTCCCCGAAGCCGACGAAACGCGACATCGCGTCATTCGGCGGCACGCGTTCCGTGTCGATGCCGAAAACTGGGTGTAACTGGAGTGACGGGACGGAAGAACCGACGCCATCGAGTGGGAATAGCGACTATTCCAAGTCAATAGTCGCAAACGGCTTGCAAGTTAAAAGGAGCCCCAATGGGACTCCTTTTTCATCTTCCAGAACGTCTATTTGCAAGGTGAAGCGCCTTACGACTCGTACCACCGCTTCTTCAAGCGCAACGCGGCGTTGACAAGCAGGATCAGCGCCGGAACCTCGATGAGGGGGCCGACTACGGCTGCGAAGGCCTGGCCGCTTGCAAGCCCGAAGGTGGCCGCAGCGACGGCGATGGTGAGCTCGAAGTTATTGCCAGTAGCGGTGAAGGCAACGGACGCCATCCTCTCGTAGTCCGCGCCAGCACGACGAGCCGGCCATGCGCTTGCAAAGAACGTCACGACGAAGTAGACGACCAGAGGCACTGCGATTCTCAGCACGTCCAGGGGCAGGCTTGAAATCATTTCGCCCTTCATGGAGAACATGATCACAATGGTGAACAACAGGGCCACCGGAGTGATCTTGGAGGTCTTTGGCAGAACCCTGGCACTGTACCCCTCCTCGCCAAAACGCCTGACGCCTATGAACCTGGTCAGCGCACCCGCAACCAGCGGGATGCCCAGGTAGATGAGGACGCTCTGGGCGATCTGCCATGCGGACACCTCGATCGACATGCCCGGGGAACCCAGCATAGGCGCCAATACCGACAGGAAGAGCCACGCCATGGGACCGTAGAACGCAATCTGGAAGACGGCGTTCACCGCGACAAGACCGGCAGCGTACTCGTTGGAGCCGCCGGCAAAGTCGTTCCACACCAGCACCATTGCGATGCAGCGCGCCAGCCCAATCATGATGATTCCCGCCATGTAGTCAGGCGCGTCGCGCAAGAACACCACGGCAAGGACAAGCATGAGCAAGGGGCAAAGCACCCAGTTGAGAACAAGAGACAGCACGATGAGGCGCTTGCTCTTGAACACCTTTGGCATCTCGCCGTAGCGGACCTTGGCCAGCGGTGAGTACATCATGAGGATGAGGCCTATCGCTATGGGAATGTTCGTCGTCCCGACGGTGAACGATCCTATGGCGTCGGCGAGCCAGGGGAACAGATATCCCGGGCAACGCCTGCGGCCATGGCTGTGAAGACCCAAAGCGTCAGATACCTGTCCCAGAGCCCCAAACTCCTCAATCCACCAGAGTTCATTTCCCTCACCTCAGGTACTCCATGACCTCGGCCGGGGTGAGTACCATGCCAGCGGACACGACCTTGCCGTCGACAACCAACGCGGGCAGGCTCATTGCGCCGTAGCTCATTACGCGGTCCATGTCGGTGACGTACTCAAGCTCCGCCTCGAGCCCCAGCTCGGCGATGGCCGCTTGGGCGTTATCGTTCAGCTCGTCGTGGCACTTCTTGCAGCCGGCCCCCAGCACCTTCACCTGGCGGGCGCCTCCGCAGCCGCAGGGCTCTGCCTTCATCTGCGGAGCGCCATCATTGCACGCGCAGGGAACGGCGGCCTTCTCTTCCTTCTTCTTTCCGAATCCGAACAATCCCATGACAATTTCTCCTTTCGACGCGCCCGCACCGTGCGGGCTCCTAACCGGTTAGAACAGCGGCTGCAGGAAGTTGAACACGTAGCCGCTTATGCACATGCCGACGATGCACAGCCCCACGAACGTCACCATTAGCTTCGGCTTGATGACGCGGGAGAGCATGGTCAGGCTGGGGATGGACAGCGTGGTGACGCTCATCATGAAGGCCAGCACCGTGCCCAGGCCCGTGCCCTTGTAGTACAGGGCCTCGGCGATGGGGATGGCGCCGAATGTGTCGGCGTAGATAGGCGCGCCGACGAGGGTGGCCAGCACCACGGCGAAGGGGTTGCCGTCGCCCAGGACCAGCTCGATCCACTCGGCGGGGATCCAGTTGTGGATGAAGGCGCCGATTCCCACGCCCAGCAGGATGTACGGGAACACCTTCTTGAACGTGCCCCAGGTCTCCTTGCGGGCATAGGCCAGGCGCTCGGCCACGGTCATGGACAGGAGCTCGGCGTCCGCCGGCGCGTCGCCGCGGACGAAGTCGGCCAGGTGCTCCTCCATGCCCATGCGCTGGATGATGGTGCCGCCGGCGATGGCGATGAGCAGGCCAACCACCGTGTAGGCAACGGCAACGCCCGGGCCGAAGATGCTCATGATCAGCACCAGGCTGCCCAGGTCCACCATGGGCGAGCTGATGAGGAAGCTGAAGGTGACGCCCAGGGGCAGGCCCGCGCGGGTGAACCCGATGAACAGCGGGATCGAGCTGCAGCTGCAGAACGGCGTCACCGTTCCCAGCAGTGCTCCCACCACATTTCCCCAGATGCCCTTGAAGCGGCCCATGATCTTGCGGCTGCGCTCGGGCGGGAAGTGGCTCTGGATGTAGCTGATGGCGAAGATGAGCACGCACAGCAGGATGACGATCTTCACCGTGTCATAGATGAAGAAGTGGAGCGTGCCGCCCCACTGGCCCGCTGCGTCAATGCCTAGCGCGCCCAGCAAGGCGGCGATCAGTTCGCTCAGCCACTGCATCTTCAACACCTGGTCCAAGATGAACGTTCCGATGGATTCCAGTGGGACTCCTTTCATATTGATGTATCGATATATATCTATGTTATGACGACAATATAGGAGTCACATAGATATATGTCAATATATGAATTTGCGTGATATACTGAAGCTGCCAGACAGACAGGAGGAAACCATGGACAACGAGAGCCTCGCGGCGGCGTTCAAGGCGCTGGGCGACCCCACGCGCCTGCGCATCTACCAGGCCATCAAGGACAAGGACGATATCTGCGCGTGCAAGATTCTTGAGCAGATGGACATCACCCAGCCCACCCTTTCCCACCATGTGAAGCAACTCTGCGCCGCCGGGCTGGTCAGCTGCCGCAAGGACGGCCGCTGGATGCACTACTCCGCCAATCGCGAGACGGCAGCCGTCCTTTCCGATTGGATATCCGGTTAGGCCGTGACCCAGCGTGACCCCAAAGAATGAGCAAAATTGTATGGATATCCGTGACTCAAATTTGACCACATGGATTTTCGGCAATTTTTGAGACTGGGTATAAATTGGGCGAACTAGAACAAACTGCGACAAGCCGGAGCAAACTGGAGAGAGTTTTTAACTATAGGTTTGCAATTGTCGCTGGTGGCTTGCATGTGATGTCGCTTCAGATCACCTGAAAAGGGGAGGATTTGGCCGCTCTACCCTGCCCTTTTTGCTACTGGGACAAAAATGAAACTCAACACCCTTGAGTTTCATTTGAGTTTCGATTATCAGAGCAGTTTTGTCTCACTTTTGTGCCGTTGAGTATCGCCGTGTATCGCCACGTTCGTTTTCCGTATAAAATACGAGACGACATGGAAATGCCCGCACTTTCGATTCATAGAGTGGGAGTAGGACGACAGGGTTCTGACCTGCGATTTTGAGTGCCGCACTATGCCGCTGAGTTTCGTTTCGTACGAGAGTCATGACAAAGCCACCAGCGACGGAGATGAGTAAAAGCGATTAAAGAGCCTCCGTTCCCTGCGTTGGGACGGAGGCTCTTTCTTTGCCGTTTTACTCCCTTGTCTCCGTTCGGGGATTATTTCTTGCTCATTTAGGGCTATTCGCGCTGAAAGATTTTGACTAGCTTGGTGTCCTTTATTTCGTAGACAATGTCTGCGACGTTCTCGACCAGCCTCTTATCGTGGGAGACGAACACTATCGTTCCGGCATAGGCGCTCATCATCTGCTCGAGGGCTTCGGCGCTCTTGATGTCCAGGTAATTTCCAGGCTCGTCCATGAGCAAGATGTTGTATCTGCCCAGCAGCATCTTCGCGAGTAGCAGCTTGATGACTTCGCCTCCCGAGAGAACGCCAACGTCCTTTGTCAGGTCGCGCGGTCCGATTCCCATAGAGGCGAGGATGCCTCGAATTTCGGTCATGCTGTACTCGCAACCATCCTGCATGAACGAGATCGCAGACTGACGGGCGTCGAACTTGTAGCCTGTTTGCTCGAAGTAACCGATCTCTGCCTTGGGAGAGATGTTGATACCGTCGGCGCGTCGAGCGATTGCCTTCAGCAGGCTGGTCTTTCCTGTACCGTTGCCACCGGTGATGGCCACTTTGGCACCGAGCGGTATCTCGAATTTCGCGTGGTCATAGAGCATGCAGTTGCCGAAGCTCAAGCTGAAATCGTCTGCCGAGATGGGAAATTTACTATGCAGTTCCAGGGCCTTGCTCTGGCGGAACCGCACGGCGCGAATGCTATCTGGGGCCTCAATCCCTTCGAGCGCTTCGAGGCGCTTCTCCATGTCCTTAGCCGCCTGGTACATCCTCTTCTGTTTGGTGCCGGTTGCTTTCTGATGCCCCAATCGACCTGCATACTCGTTGCTTTTTTTCGCAGCCTTCCGCTTGGCGTCGACCTGCCGTGCTTTTTTCCGTTGTTTTTCGATGGCGGCTTCGAGGCGATCGCGCTCGCGCATCGCCTCTTCGTATCGAGTCGCCTGAGCTTTGCGCTCTTCTTCTTTCTGTCGCAGATAGTCGGAGTAGTCACCCCAGAATTCGGAAATACCGCCGTCTTTGAGCTCCCAGATCTTGTCTACCACCTGGTCGAGAAAATGACGGTCATGGCTCACGATGAGCAGAGCCCCATCAAATGCCTTGAGTTGTCCGACGAGAAGGCGGATGCCGTCTTGGTCGAGGTGGCTCGTAGGCTCGTCGGCGAAGATCGCGCTTGCATGCTGGGAGAGTGCAGAGGCAATCTTGGCGCGTGTTTCCTCCCCGCCGCTCATCGTCTCCTGCGCCACTCCGGCGACGTTGAGACGGGAGAGCATCTCACCACTGTCCTGAGCCGCATCAAGGTCGAGTTCATCGAGTTGGCCGATGAGGGCAATGCTGCCGAAGCGCCTGACGTCGGCGTCCGCAATGGTAAGATTGCCGCTCAGAATTTTAAGCAGGCTGGTTTTGCCTGCGCCATTGTCTCCCACCAAGCCGATGCGATCGTAGGAGTAGATTTCCAACTCTTCGATATCCAGGATATCGCGGCCGGCATATTCCAAAAAGATGTCTTTAGCTTTGACTATGAGTTCCATAGGTTGAACCGCCTTTTGTGTATTAGCCTTTTACTGGAAGCGCAGCCATGCCAAAAAAGATTGCTCACGTCGATTTTTCGCCTTTGCCCAATTGCCGGCGCGAGCGTTTTGACCTTGCGCAAGCCGGCAAATCCGAAAATGATAGTTGGCGACGAATAAGGAGCGCGATGTGGGATGTCGGCGCAATACCTCGTCGTCGCAAGGGCTTGAAGGCTGACGCGTGAACCGATGGCTGCCGCCTCTTTTTTTCGAATACTTGGGCTATTGAATCCGCCCGGTATCTCTTTTCCCCACGTTTCGGACGCTCGGAGCAAGCAGCATAGCCATCGCAAGCAGTACCATGGTCGCTCCAGAGCCGACGAACCATAACGGAGCTCCAAGCAGATCCGCAAAAACGGAGGGGGCCGCGAGGCCCATGGGCATGGCCCACGCCATGATGGTTCCGTAGAGGCCGAAAACGCGGCCTAGGTACTCAGGAGGTATCTGCTCCTGCATAAGGGCAGTCTGGGTTCCCGCGTACAACGGGGAGCATGCGCCCATAAGAAAGCTCGCCGGTAGGAAAACGGCGAACAGCGACGGGCCGATCAATCCGGATGCGATTGCGACGACGCCGAAGCCGGCGATCGCGGCGACCATGGTGAGCGACCTATTGCGGAACCCTCCCGTGGCCGCCAAAATGCCGGACCCAGCCAGCATGCCTGCGGAGAAAAGGACCTCCACCAAAGCAGCATCCCCCGTGCTACCGCCAAAATGTCCCAAGGTCATTATTGGGAACAATGCCGCGAGTGGGGAGAACGCGAAAGCGAAGACGAACCCGCACCAAAGAAGGGCGAACAGCCCCCTGTATCCCCTGATCAGCTTGTAGCCGTCCGAAATCTCAGAGAAAAGTTCTCGAACTTTATTGGAAAAGGACGAGCTGCGGTCGGCTTCGTCGAGTCCTCCTGCGTCTATCTGAGCGGCGAGGACAGCTAGAGAAGCGAAAAGCGCCCCCAGCACGTCGAGGGCAATCATGGCGGTAATGCCCGCCACAGGATAAATCACTGCCGCGAGCGCGGCGCCAAGAATGTATCCGGCGGACTGAATCGCCTGCATCACTCCCGATAGGCGAACGAGATGCTCTGGCGGGGCGAGATGGGGCGTGAGGGATTGGGAGGCCGGCGTGTAGAACGAAGTGCCAGCTGCGCGGAGAAACAGGGCGATGAGTATTGACCACGCAGGTAAGCTGCCGGCCAACGAGGCAATCGCCAAGGCGGCGCCCACCGCGGCAACGAAGAGGTCGGCGCCGATGAGAACACGTTTCAAAGGCAGCCTGTCGACAACGGCGCCCGCAAGGACTCCGAACAAAGCAATCGGCAGAAAGCCTGCTAACGATGCCAGGGAGAGGAGGGAAGATGATTCTGTCGTGAGGGCGATATGCCAAATGAGACCCATTTGGAGAATCAAGCTCGTCAATGTCGACACGAGCTCCCCGCCCCATACGAAACAAATCTTAAATTGCCATGAATGGCACAGCGAAACAGACCTGCGCCGAGAGGTTTCAAATATCATGGTTATGTCCAATCGTGAAATGGCGTGCAGAAAAACAGCGCGACGCCACAACAGCGCCGCTTTCTAGGCGCTCATCCACGTGCGGAAAAGACCAACCACGACACCCCTCCTTTGTTAATTCGGTCTGGCAAACCATGTAATATTAACGAGGCTTGAGTTTGCCTGTCAAGAATCGACCATCGGAAAGGGCAATCCTCTCTGGCCATTCGATTCCTTTTGTATCTTTGGTTGCATAGGTGACCCGCCAGGGCTATTACGCGTGGAAGAGGCGCCTGCCGAGCTGGCCGATGAGGCGCTGAAGATGGCCCTGGTCAGGCGAAACGATCCCAAGGGATGCGTACATCATTCGGATAGTAAGAATGTTGCCAGCAGGTTTTGCGGCAACCGCAAAGGAGCCGTATCCTGCAGCTGGAATCACGTTGCAGCATCCTGACCCGCATTCCGATTGGCGGACGGCCCTCTTCGGCATCCTGACCAGCACAGCGATCGAGCCTTGTCATTCCTTGGATATGCCGGTTGCTCGGGGCGGTCCCGACGGAGGCCCTCGCCTCCCCGGTCCGTGACCCAAGAAGGGCAAGCATGCTGATCTGCATGGCTGGTTCCTCCTTTATGTAGACGACCATGCAAAGAAGGGACAACCGAGGAGGCAGGTTACTGATGCGGGCTCCCGCACGCCCATGACTACCCGACGGGCTGTTTTTCATCTCCGATGCCCGCATTGCAGCATGAACGAATGTGCCTCGACATCTCTGCTGGCATGGTACGACTGGGATCGCACCTCGACGCATCCTTGCGCATACTGCCTTCCAAGTTTCGAAACCGGGAAGGAAAGTGTATGTGAGCGACGATATCGGCGCCGATTCGACGCTCGAGAGGGAGATTGCGCCGATTCTATCCATCGGGGATGCATTCCCGAAGATTCTCATCACTCGCACGAGGCATGAGCCCCATACCCGGGAGGGCGTGCTCGTGCTGAATTTCGCGAGGTGGCTGCTTGGCGGGTAGGGTTCTGAACGTCGCATTGGGATATCGCGCGACAGGGCACGCAGGGCTGTTTGTGCCCGCACGGGAAACGCCGTCGCCATGCGGGCGGCCTGTCGTGTCCGATTAGCCTTTTGCTAAACAGGCTTACGCCAACTCATGGGCAAGCCACCTGAGACTATTCACTTTGCTTATCGTTGACAAAGACCTGTGGCCTGCGGTTTTGTGAACGGCTCGTAAGCCACCCGCGTCGACTCACTTACTGTTGAAGCTGGTGGTTTGCAGGCTCAAAGGCGGTTGAGTTTCAAAACGGGCGTTTTTCGGCGATATCGAGCCTCCAAAGGCGGCTCTCCGTGCCCCTTGGGACAAAAATAAAAACTCAATACTCTGAGTTTGAAAATGGTTTTTGAAGTTGTCCCAGCTTTTGTCCCCGAAGCCGATGAAACGCGACGTCGCGTCATTCAGCGGCACTCACTTCGAGATGCCGCCGAAAACTGGGTGCAACTGGAGTGACGAGACGGCAAAACTATAACCACCGAGTGGGAGTAAACGATATTCGTTGATTTCAAGCCTCTGACCTGCGAAAACAGGTCGGGTGCTTCTTATTTTGCAACCTCTGTGCAACCTTTGCGGTTTCGCGCCCCGTGAACAGGGGACGTAGCACTGTTCACGTCTGGGTCCATATCGGCACTGATCATTGCCCGCGCTGCTTCTGCTTGCGCTTCAGCTTCCGCTGCTCGAGGCACGTCGCCCGGTGTTCCTCGCCAGAGGAGAGCTGGCCGTTCCTTGCGAAACCGCGAGGCCACCTATATCCGCTTGCTGCGGGCTTGCTTGAACCAGTTCCTCTTGAAAGAGCCTATACCTCCGAAGAACTTGTTGTACGTCTCACCGTCCTCCTTGGCCTCGTACTTGACCAAGGCAAGTTCGATAGTGCAGAGGTAATCCGCCACTTGCTCGAGGCGGTAGTCGGTCATCGAGGTCTTGCGGCGTCGGACGACCCCTTCTGAGAGGACCTTGCCCACCGAGTCGTCTCGCCCGCGGAACAGAAGGAGCGCATCCTCGCGACCTTCGGCGACCTGTGCTGCGAGATGGAGGGCTGCACCATCGCGCAGGGCCCTTTCCAAAGCGAAGTGTCGAGCCGAAGTGTTGAGCGTCGGCCCTGAATGTTCAATGACCGTTGTTTTCTGTCCCTCAAGTGGTGAACTTCTCCTCGGGGCTGTTGATTCCCCCACGCGCCCCCTTCCGTTCTCTGTGTTCCCCTTATACTCCTTGTACAAGGAGGTAAGAAGTCATGGACAAGACCGCACAGGACAGCTTGGCAAAGAAGCCCGTCGACATGAGGGACAGGATTCTCGAGCATCTCGAGGCCCTCACCTCTGCCGTCTCGCTCGACGACCTTGCCCGTCTGTCCACCTCCGACATCGCCGAGACGCTCATCATCTCCAGGAGTCTGGCGAGCCAGTACCTCAACGACCTTGTTCGCGCCGGCCTTGTGGTTAAGGTGGCGGGCAGGCCTGTCCGTTATTTTCATCGCCGCGCGTTCCAGAAGCGTTTTCAGGTAAAGCTCTCTGCAAGCGAGTACGCCTCGCTCGCCGACCTCATCCAGGCGACGGGAATCGCCGATCACCGTGACTTCGCGCGTGCCGTGGGCTTTGACCTGAGCCTCAGCTCCGTTGTCGAGCAGTGCAAGGCTGCGGTTCAGTACCCTCCGTTTGGCCTACCCATCCTCTTGAGCGGCGGCGTGGGTGTCGGCAAGTCTTTCCTTTCTCGTCTTGTGTACGAGTACGGCAAGAACCAGGGCTTGCTGTCCCGCGACTCCTCCTATGTGCGCATCGACTGCGCCGGGGTCCCGGACGCCGCCTCGTTCAACGGGCTTCTTGGCGAGTCGATCGCGAAATCGCGCGGGGGTGTGGTTTTTGTCAACGGCATCGAGGCACTCTCTCCCTCTGCGATGGAGCACTGCCTTGCGACGGCCCTCGGGCTCGATGCCTCCCAGGATGCGCCGCGCGCTCGCCTCGTTCTTTCGACGACGCTTTCCGCCGATGACCTGAAGGTTTCCTCGGCCTACAGCAAAATGCCCATCTGTGCCCGCGTCCCCTCACTCAAGGAGCGGACCCCCGAGGAGCGCGAGGATCTCATCTTGAGCTTCCTGCGCAGCGAGGGGTGCCGAATCGGTTCTGATGTGAAGATTAGCCGCGGCGCATACCGTTGCCTCGTGAACGCGGACTTTTCCGATAACATCGCCGGCTTGCGCGCCTGCGTGACGAACTGCTGCGCCAAAGCGTTCCTCAATCGCGAGGGCGACTACGTCGTCGTTCGCCCGTATCTTCTTCCCAGCGGGCTCCTCTCCTCCGCGCAGATCGATCAACAGCCCGATGATGGCGTTCTGATCGACGCGTCCCTGGATGCCGCCGAGAGCACAGGGCCGGTCGAGCAGGCGCTCGATGCCCTGTGCTCTCTCGATGAGCGATTCTGCGCCGGGGAGCTCTCTGTCTCCGAGCTCGTCTCGCAAGCTGTCTCTGCTGTGCGCGGCGTTGAGGATCACTTGATCTTCGGCCGCGGCGTTACCTCCTCGAGGTCGCGCGCCTTCGAGCGCATCGTGGGCGCGGTCCTTGCCGACGCAGGCTCTTCTTATGGCATCGAGCTTTCGAGGAAGGTCGCTTTTCTACTGGCCCAGGAGATTTGCCTGCAGTTGTGGCCGGGCATCGGCCTGGCTAAGCGAAAGTCTGCCTGTGCGGAGCAAATCTCCCATCTCCTCGGTGCCGTGACCTCCGAATTACCGTTTGCCTCGAGCGTCTCCGATCAGGTCGCCGCAGACGTGGAAGGGGCGCTGGGAATCTCGCTCGATCACTTCACGAAGACGCTTCTGACGCTGTGCGTCGCATCGGAGTCTCGCGACGCGAAGGCCCTTCGAACGCTCTGCGTCATCTTGTCCCACGGCTACTCAACGGCGACGAGCATCGCCGACGCGGCGAACCGTATGCTCGGCATGCATGTGTACGAGGCGGTCGACATGCCCTACGACCAGCAGCTGAAGGACATCGTCGGTCCGCTCCAGCGCCTCGTCGACCGCCATTCCTACTGCACCGGGGTCGTGTTCCTCGTCGACATGGGCTCCTTGGAGGAGGCCTATAAGGCCCTCGAGAACGTTACCGACTCCACTATCGGCGTGGTGAACAACGTCTCTACCGGTCTTGCGCTCGAGATCGGGGTCGGGCTGCTCGGCGGCAAGTCCATCGCCGAGGTTCTTGGCGATGCGACCGCCGCGTGCGTGACGCACTGCAAGGTGATCGAGCGCGTCAACCGTGAGGACGCCATCGTCTTCTGCTCCGAGTCCGGGGTCGACGCCGCGGAGAGGATACGCCAGCTCGTCTCGCAGAGCCTCCCGCGCACCATAGGCGCGCGCCTGCTCACGAGGCCCTTCAAGCAGCTCGTCGCGAACGGGTCGAACGACGCCGTTTTCTCCGAGCACCGCGTCTGCGCCGTCATCGGCACGGGAGACCCCGGGGTCGCCTCCGTCCCCTTCGTCGCCCTCGAGGACATCATGTCGACGGCGTCCGCCTCTAAGGTTGATGCCGTGTTCGGCAGGTGGCTTGACGCTTCCGAGCTCTCTTCTTTCCACGAGAAGCTGCTCTCGAACATGACGCTGCAGAACGTCATCCGCTCCATCACCATCCTCGACCCGGAGCGGCTATTCCATGAGATCGAGAGCGCCGTGCACGAGCTTCAGCGCAGGACAGGCGAGAAGATCGGCAGTAACGCCATCATTGGGCTCTACGTTCACCTCTGCTGTCTCGTCGAGCGCCTTGTTACCAGAAACCCCATTGAGACCTACGTTGGCCAGGACCGCTTCGAGGAGGAACGCGCCGATTTCATCGAGTCCTTCAGGCAGAGCTTCTCGAGCATCTCGACGCGCTATCGCGTAGAGGTTCCCGTAAGCGAGATCGCATATGTCTTCGACTACATAAGCGTGAGCGCCGCCCCGGCGCGAGAAGAGCGCCTCGGCTCCTCGGACCTCCTGCTCGACGAGTGACCTTCCCCGCGCCGCCGCAAGCTGACCGCGCGTCCTCAATAATCCGATAACCCCTTGCCCGGCGCGAATCCGGATAGCGCCGAGGCAGTACCGAACGTAAAACTTCATTTGATAGGAGCAAACATGAGTGTTGTTATGGCACGAATCGACAATCGCCTGCTTCACGGCATCATCGTGACGCAGTGGGCCCCGGTGTCGGGCGCGACCCGAGTCATGGTCATCGACGACAAGGTCGCCGGCGACGAGGTCCTGAAGTCCACTATGAGGATGGCGCGCCCCGCGGGCATGGCCGTCTCGATCATCTCCGAGCAGACCGCGCTCAAGAACTTCGCGGCGGGCAAGTACGACCGCGAGAAGGTCTTTGTCATCGCCAAGGAGCCCGAGACGATCCTTCACCTGGTCGAGTCGGGCATCGAGCTCCCGTCGCTGATCGTCGGCGGCTCTCTTGTCAAGGAGGGCGGCGTCCAGCTCACCCAGCGCGCCTATGCCTCCGCTGAGAACGTCCAGAGCTACAAGGCGCTCATCGCCCGCGGCGTCAAGGTGACGGCACAGTTCGTGCCCGCCGACAAGCCCGTCTCCGTCGCCGACCTCATCTAAGGAGGGATCATGGTCAACTTCACTATCCTGCAAGTCGTCCTTTTGACCCTGCTGGCCTTCATCAAGCACGTGGACTACTACGGCATCCCGATGATCTTCGTCAACTATGCCGTCTTCTGGGGCCTTATCACCGGCGTCGTCATGGGCGACTGGCAGACCGGCCTCGTCATCGGCGGCACCATCCAGCTCATGCAGCTCGGCGTCGCGGGCTTCGGCGGCTCGTCGATTCCCGACTACGGCACGATGGCCATCATCGCCACCGCCTACGGCGTGACCCTGGGCACGGACACGGGCCTCGCCATCGGCCTGCCGGTCGGCATGCTCGGCATCCAGCTCGACGTCATCGTCAAGATCCTCAACGGCTTCGTCGTCGAGAAGTCCCAGAAGTTCTGCGACGAGGGCAAGTTCAAGCAGATGAACGCCATCCTGTGGGTCTGCCCCGTGCTCTTCGGCCTGTGCGCCGCCCTGCCCGTCTTTGTCTCCGTGACCCTCGGCCAGCCCGCCGTCAACTGGCTCCTCGAGGTTATGCCCCAGTGGTTCCTCTCCGGCCTCACCCTCGCCGGCAAGATGCTCCCGGCCGTCGGCATCGCGATGCTGCTGCGTTACATGCCCACCGGCAAGTACTTCCAGTACCTGCTCGCCGGCTTCTTCCTCTCGGCCTTCCTGAACGTGCCCATCATCGGCGCCGCCATCGTCGGCGTTGCCCTCGCGATCGCGTTCTACCAGCGTGCCGAGAGGGACACCGAGCTCGCCGCCCACGCTTCCGCAGACGCCTTCATCGGAGAGGATGAGTAACCATGGAAAACGAGAACATCACCGCCGTCGCCGAGGGCAAGCCCTCCGGCTACAAGGTCACCAAGAAGGACCTGCGCAACGCGAACTGGCGCTGGCTCATGAGCGTGTGCACCTTCAACTACCAGACCCAGCAGGGCGCCTCAGTCGCCTACGCCCTCTCGCCGGTCCTGAGGAAGATCTACACGAACGACGAGGACTATAAGCAAGCGCTCAACAACCACTTCCGCTACTACAACACCCAGCCTTGGCTCGCTGCCATCATCCTTGGCGCCTGCGTGGCCATGGAGGAACGCGACGGCCTAGCGGCGGCGGACGCCGTCCAAGACCTGAAGATCGGCACCATGGGACCGCTCGCCGGCGTCGGCGACTCCCTGCTCATGACCATGATCCCGACCATCATGGGCTCCATCGCCGCCTACATGGCCATCGAGGGCAACCCCGTGGGAGCCGGCATCTGGTTCGCGCTCATCCTGGCCATCTTCTGGGTCCGCATGCACGCCCTCGAGTTCGGCTACAAGCAGGGCGTGAAGCTCGTCACCGACTTCAGCGAGAAGCTTCCCAACCTCACTGCCGCCGCCTCCGTGCTCGGCCTCACCGTGGTCGGCTGCCTCATCGCCTCGGTCATCGGCGTCACCTGCCCGATTAGCTTCAGCTTCGGCGACGTCTCGATGGAGATTCAGCCGCTGCTCGACAAGATCCTGCCTGCCATGATCCCCGCTGCCATCACGGGAAGCGCGTATTACCTTCTTACCAAGAAGAACGCGAGCATGACGGCCCTCATCCTCGTGGTGATTGTCCTCGCGATGGTCGCCTCCGCCGCCGGCATCCTCGCCTAGCTTCGACCCAAGAGATTGGTGAATCAATGAGAAAGATAGTTGTGGCGAGCCATTCCCTTCTCGCCCAGGGCTTCAAGGACACCCTCGAGTTTCTTACGGGTAAGAGCGACGCCGTCAACGCCGTGTGCGCCTACGTGAACGACAACGGCGAGGGGCTCGACGCGGCGGTCGAGGCGGCTCTTTCGGGCACTGACGAGGTCGTCGTCCTCACCGACGCGCTCGGCGGCAGCGTGAACCAGCGCTTCTCCCGCTTCGCCTCCGACCGGATCCACGTGATCGCGGGTGTCAACCTCCCGCTCGCCATGACGGTCGCGCTCGCGCGCCCCGACGAGAAACTCGACTTCGACGCCCTCGTCGACGAGGCGCGCCAGCAGATCGTCTACGTGAACGGTGCCAGTTCCGCCGAGTGCGAAGACGACGAATAGAGGAGGTCGACGATGAGAGAGTTCCTTAAGGACGTGTGGATGCACGGCGGTGAGGAAAGCCGCGCCATCACCCCCGAGAACATCACGGGCGAGAAGGGCCGTGCCGCCATGTCGGCCAGCCACCTCGGCGTCGGCCGCAAGGGCTCGTGCTGCGTGCCCCTTGAGTCCGGCGAGACCATCACGCTCGCGGACATCGAGGGCCCCGGCATCATCCGCCACATCTGGATGACCGTCCCCGACAAGACCGCCGCCGGCAGCTTCGTCATGCGCGACCTTGTGCTGCGCTTCTACTGGGACGACGAGGAGACCCCCTCGGTCGAGTGCCCTGTCGGCGACTTCTTCTGCAACGGCTTCGGTGAGCGCGCCATCGTCAACTCGATGCCCATCTGCGTGAACCCGACGGGCGGCATGAACTGCTACTTCGAGATGCCTTTCAGGAAGCACGCCAAAGTCACGCTTACGAGCGAGCACCCCGGGTTCATTAAGTACATCTTCTACACGTTCAACTACGCGCTCACCGACGTGCCGGACGACGCCATGTACTTCCACGCCCGTTTTAACCGCGAGCGCAGCACCCGCAGGGGCGTCGACTACACCGTGCTCGACGGCGTGCGCGGTAAGGGCTACTACGTCGGCACCTACATGGCCCTGTGCGCCCTGGAGCGCTATTGGTGGGGCGAGGGCGAGATGAAGTTCTTCCTCGACGGCGACGAGGAGTTCCCCACGGTCACCTCGACGGGAGCCGAGGACTACTTCGGCGGTGCCTGGGCCTTCCTCGACAGGCCGCCCCACGCGCTGCCCGAGGCGCAGTGCTTCAACACGCTGTTCGCCGGCTACCCGTACCGCTCGACGCGCGACGCCACGCGCGACCGCTTCAGCGCGGGCAAGTCGAACCCGAACCCGATGCTCGCGACCAACGACGACGCGCTGCCCAGGCACGGCCTCTACAGGTGGCACCTTCCCGACCCGATCTCGTTCAAGGAGGACCTGCGCGTGACGTTCCAGGACCTCGGCAACGACGACATCAAGCTCTACGAGCGCGAGGACGACATCTCCACCGTCGCCTACTGGTACCAAAGCGAGCCGCACGCCGTGCTCGCCCCGTTTGCCGCAAGGCAGGACCGCGTGCCCAGGTAGGGTCGCCTCGAAACAAGCCAACGTTATGGGCGCCCGCGGTTGACCATGACTGCGGGCGTCCCTTTGTAAGGAGGATCACATGAGCGAAAAGCAAATGAGGCTCGGCGCCCTCGAGGCCGGCGGGACCAAGATGGTCTGTGCCGTGGTGTCCGGCGACGGCGAGGTCCTCGACCGTATGGAGACCCCGACGCTTACGCCCGCCGAGACCGTCCCGCAGATGATCGAGTGGTTCACCGCCCGCGATGTGGACGCGTTGGGCATCGGCGCCTTCGGCCCGACCTGCGTCGACCCCAACGACGAGCGCTACGGCTCCATCCTCCAGACGCCCAAGCTCGCGTGGCGAGGCCATGGTCTTCGCGCCGCGTTCGCCGACGCCCTCGGGATTCCGGTGGCCTACGACACGGACGTGAACGTTGCCTGCCTCGGCGAAGTGGTCTACGGCTGCTGCAAGGGGCTCGAGGACGCCGTCTACGTGACCATCGGCACCGGCGTGGGCGCGGGCGTCATGTGCGCGGGCAGGCTCCTTCACGGCATGCTGCACCCCGAGGCCGGCCACATGCTGGTAAGGACCCTTCCCACCGAGGAGGGACGCTGCGTCTGCCCGAGCCACGCGAGCTGTCTCGAGGGCCTCGCCTCCGGCCCCGCCATTGCCGCGCGCTGGGGAAAGCCCGCGGCCGAGCTCGCGGACAACGATGAGGCGTGGGCGCTCGAGGGGGATTATCTGGGGCAGATGTGCGCGAACCTCGTGCTCATGTACTCGCCTCGCCGCATCGTCCTCGGCGGCGGCGTGATGCACCAGGAGCAGCTCTACGGCATCGTCCGCAAGAAAACCCTCGAATATCTGGGTGGCTACATCCAGACCGCCGAGCTTAAGGACATGGAGCGCTACATCTGCGCCCCGGGCTGCGGCGGCGACCAAGGAATCCTCGGCGCGGCCGAGCTGGCAAGAAGGGCGCTCGCGTAACTTGCGCTCTCTCCGCCATACAACGCGTTAAGAAAAGACGAGCGCTTCTTGCCAATTGAGCGGCAAGAAGTGCCCGTCTTTTGCATTTTTGTCTCTCAAAATCTTATTTTCACGATTTGCATTTTCATCCCGTTGTCACCGACCCTTGCGAGAAACCGGAAAAAGCCGCTGACAGAAGGGTCCCTCAAATCGTTGTAGCCCAGCATATAGCCGCGACTTGTGACCTGCAGACGGCTGTCCCACGTGCCGATTTCCTTGGCGGCATCCGAAACCGCAAAATATGCCCCTACATCCTTGATTTTTGCAGTCTTAAGCCATGTTTTTGCGATCATCTTTACTGCCGTCCGATTGGCAGCATCAAAGACCAGCACACCGCCGGGGAAAGCGTCTGCCATCCCCCGTACCAGTTCCCGGACCTGCTGGGTCAGAAAGTAATAGAACACCCCGGAGGCAAAGAACACCGCCCCGCCGGAGGCATCGATTTTGCTAAACCATGCGGTGTCTTTCAGGTCGCAGGGGATATTATGTTCTCGATCCCCGGCGGGCAGTAGCTGCTGCCGCAAGGCAATCACATCCGGGAAGTCCAGATTGTAGATCTTGCATCTACCGTTGTCGCAGGTTCTGCCGGTGTTGTCCAGCCCGCAGCCCAGATTGATCACCGCCGCATTGGGGTGGCCTTTCAGGTAATCCCGCACCTCGAAAGCAAGATCGCCCTGCCGTGTGGCCACTTCCAGCGCACCAAAGCGCTGCATCAGGCTGCGGGAGTTTTTCTCTGCCTCTGAAAAGTCGTAGTCGATTTGGTCGAGCAGACGAACCGCTGTTTCATCCCTATAAAGGTTCGGGTACAGCTCCGTACACAGCTTCCGGGAATACAGCGGGAGGATCAGCGTCTCCTGAACGGTGTTTTTCTCAATTTTACATTTCATAGGTTTCTTCCTCAGTGAATAAAAATTGTCACAATTGCCGCCAGCACAGCCGCTATGACCGTCATGCCTATCGCCATGTGCAGGATGGATGCAAAAATGCCCGCATGGCGTCCTCAAACGCCATATCCGCCACACTGCCTTGCAGAACGGCGCAACGCCCCTCCTGAATTGCAATTCGGTTGAGCTTTCTAGTCTTCTCCACGCTGACGGGTGAATAGTCGATGCCCTTGACGACGCCATGCGGGCATTTTTTCAGCAGCCGTTTTATGTTCGTCCCGCCGCCGCAGCCGCAATCCAGCACCTTGGCATTTGGCGCAAGTCGTAGAAATCGAAGTCCCCACCGCGCCACAGGGCTGTGGCCCAGATTCATCATGGCAACCATAAGTTTTCCGCCGAGGCCCACGGGCTTGCGGGTGTTTTCAAAGAACGACATCTGATCCCTCCGATTTCGTGCATTCCGCATAGGTCAACGGGAACGAAGCCTTCAGCACCGCGCTTTTCTGCACCGCCCAGCCGTTTTGACGCAGGAAACACAGGTATTCCTCGCTTGTCCACCTGCTGTGGAGGGGGAATCCTGCCATACTCATGAAAAAGGCTTTTACCTTGCCGGAAACCGAGTTTCCCGCGTGGGTGAAGGTTGGCGCGATGAGCACGCCGTCGTCCTTCAGCACCCGCCTGATTTCTTGCAGGGCCTTTTCTGGATGCGGCACTATGTGAAGCGCGTTGGACGCGATCACCACTTCGAAGGACTTCTGTGCATAGGGCAGGCGGAACATATCTTGTACGGAAAAGTGCAGCTTTGCGGATTGATTGTCCCGCTTTGCTTCAAGGATCATCTGTGCAGAAGCGTCTGTAGCCTCGATGTGTGCCGCCGCATTCACGATGCTCTTTGCGATAAGCCCCGTGCCGGTGGCAACCTCCAGTACGGTTTTTGCTTTCACTACCGGCCTGATCAGTCCATACATCTTCTCATACGCCGCCCGGTCCTTTCGCATGAAACGGTCGTACCGACCGGCATTCTTGTCCCAGAAGCCCTTGCGTTCGTGCATTGCTATCGCCCCCAAATAGTTAGATACATCTAACTATAACACACGAATCATGCAGTAAGTCCTTGTGTCCGTTCATGAGAGGCTCGGAGTGAAACGGAATGTTGGGGAGATCGCCCCTGGCAAGCTTGGCCTCATAGTCCGTGACCGCCTCGGCGATGCTGTCTTCCTGGTCGTGAAAGACGAGTGTGAGCAGGTAGTAGCGAGCCTTGCCCCCGCGATCACCGCTCTCGTCGACGAAGGTGCTGAGCTCCTTGGCCAATGGGGATTCCTAATGGAATGGATAAAAAATAGCCGGGGGACTCCCCCGGCACTTGGGGGTAACTCAATGAGCCACCAACAGCCTTATAGCATGCGCTGACGGTAAGTGCAAGGGGGGGCGAGCCGGTACATGGCGTCGCGGCTGATGCGCAGCATCGCTCACGCCTCGTCGGCGCCGAATATCGCGTTGGTCGATGCGATGAGCCTCACCTGGCTCCTGCTAATGCTCTTGGTCATGGTCGTCCTCGAGCTCCTTTCGTCTCGAGGCTCCCTCGCGTGCCCGGCCGCGGGCGGCTCCCGGGGCGGTCGCGGCCGTCATTTGCGACGTGCTTGAAGCGGAGGCATCCAATCAGGCCGGCCATGCGTCCTGGGTCGCCAACATCCGTGCGGCGGTGGACGAGATGGCGACTCGCATCGCCGACATGCTCATGCGCATGGGCGGCGACTAGACAGGGCGATCCCTGCAACGGGCATTATTATCCGGGAAGCGTTTGATTGCGAGGCACGCCGGTGTGAGGGCCTGAGTCATCAGGCCCCTCACAGGGGGACCGCGATGGTGGCCACCGCGCCGCCCGAGGGGCTGTTGGCGAGCGAGACGGAGCCCCCGTGGGTGCTTGCGGCCTCGGAGGCGGCGTGGAGGCCGAGCCCGTAGTGGCGGCCTCCGTCGCGCGAGGAGCGGGAGGAGTCGTCTGTGAAGAGGCGCTCGCAGCCGCGTTCGAGGGCGGCGGGAGAGAAGCCCGGTCCGTCGTCGGACACCTCGATGACGCCGTCCGCACCGTAGGGCGGCCCGAACAGGTATTTGTTATCATAGTGGTACGCGGCAGCGAACAAGCATCCTGCCAGCAGGAACACGGCCGCGGCGCAGACCGCGAAGCGATACGGG
>OJOL01000835.1_pt1 | contig 21327 bp, 16 predicted proteins | sample 1598121 | NCBI WGS metagenome assembly OJOL01 (sample SAMN01915219, study PRJEB22387) | human gut metagenome | isolation source: stool | host: Homo sapiens | place: USA
GAGGGCGGCATCGGCGGCAAGGCCGTCCCCCGCAGGGGCCAGCAGGCAGCTCAGCCGGTCAAAGCCGGTGGGCTGGGCAAAGTTCTGCTTGAAGTAGCTCTCGCTGATCTCAAAGCCGCACAGCCCGTACATCGTGCCGTCCCGCCCCCGCAGGGGCAGCAAAAAAAGCTGCACCTCCTCCGAGGTGCCGGGCAGCTCGAACCGATCGGTCAGCGTATAGGACTGGTACAGCGGGGCGCTGCCGGGGATCATCCAGCGGTCGTAGTCCGGGAACTGGTCGGTCTGGAACTCCATGCGCCACTTGCGGTGGGGCATCACGCTGTGGTCCTTGCCCATCTCCGCACTGCCCCGGTACAGCAGCAGGGGCACGGTGGGGGTGTCGGCACCGCTTTTCTGCACATACAGCCCGGCGCGGGAATGCTCTGCCCCTTCCATGCGGGTGTTGACGGTGGCATCCAGCAGCACAAAAGCGCCGGAACAGCCGGTCTGGCGCAGACGGCGGCACAGCGGCTCGATCATTTCTTCTTCCAGCGCGTTCAGCACCTCGGGGGAGTCGTTCAGCTGGGCAAAGGACATCTGCCGCAGGGCAAGCTCCTTGTCCACCTCTGCGCTCATGTCCTCGGACAGGTTCACACCCATGACCGCCAGCTGGTCAAAATAGCGCTCCATATCGTTCTGGAACACCGAAAACTGGATCTGCAGACTGCGGCTGATGTCCTTTTTGGTGTTGTGCAGGCTGGCAAACAGGAACAGCGCCGCACCAAAGGTCAACACCAGCAGCACCACCAGCAGCAGGCAGGCCCACAGCAGCCGGCTGCTCATGGGGCTTTGGCAGATCTTTTCACGGTGCCGGTCAACAAAGTGCATCAAAGTCCCTCCTTTCCAGCTGAGCGGCAGGCTCAGGCATTGTCACACAGCAGCTGCCATGTCTCCTCGGCAAGGGCTTCCAGCGTTTCGCCGTCCGCAAGGCGCTGGGGATAGTCCTTCTGGCGCTGGCGCAGGCTGTCGTACAAGGTTTTGGCCTTGGCGTGGTATCCCACGATGCCCGGTTCGGACAGGGGGGTGTTCTGGATGCGCATTTCGTTGTAAACGTCGTACAGCCGCTGATAGCTCTGCTGCTCAAAGGGATAGTCCGCAATGGCATCAAAGGCGGCGCTGGACACCGGCATGTAGCCGGTGTCGGCGGCAAATTCCAGATTGCGCTGCTGTTCGGTGAGCCAGCGCAGGAACACGGCGGCGGCTTCGGCCTTCTGGTCGGTGGTCTTGAAGGCGCACAGGCCCACACCGGCCTGCGGCATCAGGGGCGTGGCGGTGCCTGCGGCGTGGGGCAAAGGAGCCAGCAGCAGGTCGGTGGGCTCGGTGGTGTTGTCCGGGTAGGTGACGAAATCATTGTAATAAAGGATGGCCGCAGAGCTGCCAAGGCCCGCCAGCGTCTCGCCGGTCATCACCTGCGTGTTGGAGTACAGGTCCGAGATCAGAATATCGCCCTGCACCAGCGCCCGGGCAAACTCCATCCACGAGGCGCGGAAGGTCTCGTTGGTCAGATCGTACCAGCTGCCCTTGTACAGCTCGCCGCTGCCCTGCTCCAGTGCGTTCAGCTCCACCAGACGCAGGGGGTAGTCCAGCGCGCAGAAGGGCTTGCCCTGCGACCACTGCCGGTAGGCACCCGCCATTTCAAAAAAGCCGTCCCATGTGGCAAGGGTGGAAAGCTGCGCCCCGGTGTCCGCCGCAAACCGGGCGTACTGGGAGCCGTTCAAAAAGATGAGCTGGGTGGATTTGGACACCGGGAACACCACCTGCCGCCCGTCAATGATGCCGTCCTGCACAAAGCCGGGCACATAGTCCGCCATGTCCTCGGCGGTGAACCAGTCGTTCCAGTCCACAAGGTTCTCAATGCCCAGAGCGCTGGCGTCCGCGGGGTGGGCCGAGAACAGGTCCGGCAGGTTCAGCGCGCCGGGCTTGCCGGCCTTGGCGTCCTGCAGCTGGCCGCCGATGGCGGCACTGTTGGTCATGTTGGTCACGTTGAGCAGGATGCCCTTCTCTCTGCCCACCGTGTCGTTGAACTCGGTCAGCAGGCGGTTCATGGGCGAGTCGGCCTGTTCGCCGTACACATGCCAGATGCTGAGCATGGTGGGGTCCTTGGGAGAAAGCAGGGTCTTGCTGCCGCCGCAGCCCGCAAGTGCCAGACCGGGGACGAGCGCCGCAAGCTTTAAAAATGTCCTTCGTTCCATTTTTCATGACTCCTTCCGCACATTGCAGCCAGAGGGGGAAAACCGGCACAGGCAGGGCTGCAGCTGCCTGTTTTGAGGGGAAAACGCCCCAAAATCCCCCCAATTTTGGGCTTTTTGGGGGGATTTTTTGAGGGGGGGAAGCCCCAAACCCCCAAAAATTTTTTTGGAATTGCCCCCCAAAAACGGTTTTTCTGAGGGGGCAATTTTTTCCCGGATATGGTACAGTACAACCAGAAAAAGTCCTGCGCCGGTGCAGAAAGCCTGTCGCTGTGCACAAAACGTGTCAACAGGCAACTGCGGATTCTATTCATAAGGATAGCATAAGATGGAGCGGACTGCAAGTGCAGAGAATACCAAAACCAGAGCCCCCTAAAAAGCAGGGGGACAAACAGAAAGGAGCACCCCCATGAAAGAGATGAACCGACGCGAATTCCTCACCCTTACCGGCGCAGCCGTTGTGGCACTCTCGCTGGCAGGCTGCGGCGCCCCTTCCGCACCCGCAGCACCCACCGGCAAGGAAGCCGAGCTGCTGGCAGCTATCAACAAGGTCTGGAAGGAAAAGTTTGATGCAAATCTGGTTGACCATGAGCAGCTGATTCTCAATCAGGAGGCGCGGGGAGCCATAAAAATCCAAGGAGGAATCTTCGAGAACGCAAAAGAATCGGTGCATAAGCTGACACCGGAAGACATGATGGAACTGGGTAAGATTGCAGCGTGGGAACACACAATGAAGCAAAAGTATGAACTTGGAGGAGCTGCCGGAGTCTCTGAACCGACTGGCGAGGAAGAAAATATGGAGATATCCTTGACGTTTGAGTATTCCTGCGATAATGCGGTGGTTCAGCAATTTGTGGATAAGATCATGGAGTATAGTCTCAGCCGGAAGGCAGAGTTCATCAGCATCTACTGCCCGGTGGTTCAGAGCAGGACCTACATGATCGCTACCGTGTTCTGGAACAAAACGGCATAAGATAACAAGACATCAAGACATCCCCCTGTTTGCCCCGGGCACACTCCCCCTGTGTCCGGGGCTTTATAGAAAGGAGCACTCCCATGAAAGAGATGAACCGACGCGAATTCCTCACCCTTACCGGCGCAGCCGTTGTGGCACTCTCGCTGGCAGGCTGCGGCGGTGCCCCCAACGCACCGACGCTCCCCGATGACATCAGAGTCCAGCAGGCACTGGACGCCCTCAATCAGTTCCGCAGGGACAAGGGTCTGACGGAGCTGGTCTATGAGAAGGAGCTGGAAGAACTTACCGACCTTCTCATCAGCCCCTTTGTAAAGGAGGGGAAGCCGGTCGTTGACAGAACAAAGTTCAGCTCCTATGTAGATGTAAAGGAAGATGAGATCAAACAGGCGCTGTCTAACAAGGGGTATCCCATCTATGAGACCTATTTTACTGCGGGCCTTGGACCGGAAGGAACGGACAAATTGAAGACCTTGAAATACCCCACCGACGAGGTGCAGAAACAGAACTGGCTGACTTATATGTCGGGAGGCATCAACATGGCGGTAAAAAACCTACGCTGCTTTGCCATGTCGGTGCGCAGCATCGGCGGTGTGGATTACTACATCGCACTGGTGGTGGGCGAAAAGCTCCCCCATTGATCTTTGGAAATTTCCCGGCCCCGGGTACTGCCCATCCTCCTGTGTGCCCGGGGCTTTGTAAGTGAAAGGAGACAGCCATGAAACACAAATGTTTTGCTGCTGTGGTTCTGGCTGCGGCGCTGCTGCTGACCGGCTGCGGCGGCGCTGCTGCCCCCGCGGCCCCCGCAAGCTCCGGCGCAGCTTCCCAAAGCGCCGCAGCCGCAGCGGTGCAGACGGAGCAAAAGGAGCGCATCACCGACCAGTGGAGCCTTGAAAAGACGGTGCGGGGCGAGATGATCGGCGTGATGAAGCTGAGCATCCATGTGCCGCAGCTTGTGTGCGACAGCCCGGACGCCGCCGCTCTCAACGAAGAACTTGCCGCTATGTATGTGGCGGAATACAAGGATTATGAAAGCGATCCGGACGCTGAGGTGCCGCAGGGCGAAGAGTGCTCACAGACCGAGATCAACTGGGACGCCTACTGGTACGGCGACTGCGTCAGTCTGGTGATGCGCAGCCACGATTACGACGAAGCCCCGTGGTATTACAGCGGGTGGTGCTTCGATTTTGCCACCGGTAGGCAGATCACCACAGCCGAGATGCTGCAGCACATGGGTCTGGACCCGGACGAAGTACAGGCGCAGGTGCAGCGGCAGGCCATGCAGACCTTTGACCGGGAGATGGCGCAGGGCACGTATTACGAGGGCCTGCGCAGCGGCGGGAACCTGTCGGAAATGCGGATGGGCACGCTGGAATACAATGAACTGGAAAACCTGTGTCTGCTGCTGCCCCAGCAGGACCGGCTGGTGCTCCGGGGCAAGTACTGCTCCGAGACCGACTGGGGCTGGCAGCAGCTGGATGTGGAGATCCCGCTGACCTCCGCCGCCCCCGCCGATACCCCGGTGCTGACCGATACCTACGACGGTGTGCAGGTGCAGCTGAAGGGAACGCAGGCCGCCATCACCCTGAGCCCCGCGCCAAAGACCGACCAATGGGGCGACATTGGCATCCGGGTGGAACAGACGCGCACCTACCCCATCCTTGGTGCTTACAATGAATATGTGGATGTGTGCATCGGGGAGCAGGAGGACGGCTTCTTCCGCCCGGTGGTCTATCTGCTGACCAAAGACGGCGTGGTGGAGTACGTGGACGTGCTGCGCTGCCTCATGTTCGGGGATGCCATGATTTGTCAGGACCCCATCTACTTTGCCAACAACGGTGTGGCGCTGGAACTCTGCGGCAGCGCGGTGAACCTGCGCCGGAAGGACGGCTCTGTGCTGGAACTGGCTCCCCTGTCGGCAGAGTGGAGCGCGCAGGAGATTCCCTATTCCGTCACCGGCTCCTACAACTACACCTCTGAAACCGGCTGGAACTGGCTGGATCTGGGCAGCGACGGCAGCGTTCAGGTGGGCGTGCAGGACAACAGCCGCATCTATCGGGGCGATGCCGCGTATCTGGGCGTGGTGCCGGAGGGCGTGGTGCTGGGCATCTCTGCCGATGAGGAGCTCGAATTTGTGGCGGCGTTCAAGACCGACCTGTACTACGAGACCCTGAGCGTTACCATGATCGCCGGGCAAAACCCCTTTGCCGAGGGCGAGACCCAGCTGCAGATGACCCGCAGCTACGGCTGAGAACACAGGAGAAAGACCATGAAACACAAACGCCTTGCCGCTGCGGTGCTGGCGGCGGCTCTCTGGCTGACCGGCTGCGGCGGCGCGGCGGCTCCCGCTGCCCCCGCAGGCTCCGGCGCAGCTTCCCAAAGCGCCGCAGACACGGCGGTGCAGACAGCACAAAAAGACCGCATCACCGAGCAGTTCACACTGGAAAAGACCATCCGGAACGATCGGGGCATCACCTATAGGCTGAACATCCATGTGCCGCAGCTTGTGTGCGACAGCCCGGACGCCGCCTATCTCAACGATGAGCTTGCCGCCATGTATGCGGCAGAATATCGGGATTATGAAAGCTACCCGCAGGCTGAGGTGTCGCAGGACGAATGGTGCCCGCAGATCTACATCGATTGGGACGCCTACTGGTACGGCGACTGCGTAAGCCTTGTGGTGTTCCGCTACGATGGCGGCTCCGACCCGGGGTATTCCCGGGGCTGGTGCTTCGATTTTGCCACCGGCCAGCAGGTCTCCGTGGCCGAAATGCTGCAGCGCATGGGGCTGGACCCGGATGCCGTGCAGCAGCAGATGCTGCGGCAGGCTATGCAGACCTTTGACCGGGACATGGCGCAGGGCGGCTACTACGAGGGCCTGCGCAGCGGCGGCAATCTGGCAAGCATGCGGATGAACACGCTGGAAAACAACCAGCTGGATGACCTGTGCCTGCTGCTGCCGGAACAAAACCGGCTGGTGCTCCGGGGCGGGTGCAGCTCCACCGCCGGGTGTGGCTGGCGGCAGCTGGATGTGGAGATCCCGCTGCAGGCTGCTGACCCGCAGCCGCAGACGGTGTTGACCGATACCTACGGCAGCGCTTCGGTGCAGCTGAAAGGAACACAGGGCACCATCACCCTGCGCCGCACGCCGGAGACCGCCGCATGGGACACGGATTACGGCATCCGGCTGGAACAGGATCGCACCTACCCCATCCTTGGCATCTATAATGAGTATATCGACCTGTGCATCGGAGAACTGGGCGCATCCTTCCACCCGGTGGTCTATCTGCTGACCAAGGACGGCGTGGTGGAGTACGTAGATGTGCTGCACTGCCTCATGTTCGGCAGCGCTCTGGTCTGTCAGGACCCCATCTATATTGCAAATCAGGGCGTGGCGCTGGAGCGCAGCGGCAGAGAGGTGAACCTGCGTCAGGAGGATGGCTCTGTGCTGGAGCTGGCTCCCCTGACGGCAGAGTGGAATATGCAGGAGCTCCCCTCGGAGGCTGTCGGTGCCTTCAACGACATGTCGGACGACCAGTTTGACTGGATGGACGTGGAAAGCAATGGTTCCGTCCAGATGGGCGTGCAGGACAACAACGTTTTCTATCAGGGCTACGCCGACTATCTGGGCGTGGTGCCGGAGGGCATGGTGCTGGGCGTCTCTACCAACGAGACGGCGGACGAGATGCCGGGCATCACCTTTGTGGCGGCGGTGAAGTACGACCTGTACAACGAGACCCTGAGCTTTACCATGATCGACGGGCAGAACCCCTTTGCCGAAGGAAAGACCCAGCTGCAGCTGATTCGCTGCCCGGATTACTGATTCCGGCACGACCATTGAGAACACAGGAGAACCACCATGAAACACAAAGCATTCCGCTGGATACCGGCAGTTTTGCTGGCGGCGCTGCTGGCAGGCTGCGGAGCAAGGGCCGCGGCCTCTGCCCGCCCGGCCAGCAGCCGGGAACTGAAATCGACCCCGCCGGATTCCATGCACGCCACCGCGGCGATCACCGAGCAGTACACCCTTGAAAAGGTGGTGCAGGCAGAGAACGGCAGCACCGTCCGGCTGAACATCCATCTGCCCCGGCTGGAAAGCGACAGCGCCGACGCTGCCCGCATCAATGCCGAGATCGCCCGCTACTACGAATACGATGTGCAGGAGTACGCAGACTGCCCGGAGACAGCCGACCCGGATTCGTGGGACATCTGCATTGAGATGAACTGGAATGCCAGCTGGTACGGCGACTGCGTCAGCCTTGTGGTCAGCAGCTGCTATGGCGGTACGGATGCGCCCTTCCACAATGGCTGGTGCTTCGACTTTGAAAGCGGAAACCAGCTCACCGCCACCCAGCTGCTGCAGCGCATGGGGGCAGACCCTGCCGCGCTGGAAGAAGCACTGTACCGCGACGTGAAGCGCCGGGATGAGCTGGACCGGCAGGCCGCCTGTGAGCGGGGGCTGCTGCCTCCCGGCAGCCTGAAAGAGGGCAACACTGCATGGTGGGCCACGCTGGATGAATTGCCGCTTTCGTTTGACGAAGCGGGGAACGTTTCCTTTGTGGTCAGGCGGTCCAGCGCAGCGCAGGAGCAGTATACAGACGACAAAGTGACCATCCCGCTGGACGCGCAGCCGCTGCCGCAGGATTGGGAGCAGCAGGTGCTGGCGGAGTGGATGGCAGTCACGGCGGTGACGCAGGGTGAAAGCTATGCCCCCGCCGACCGCAACGAAAGCTTTACCCTGCGGCTGGAAAAGGCCGAGATCGCCGGCACGGTGACCGTTTCCTTCATCCGGGAAACATACGTCAGCCCGCAGATCCAGTCCGCTGCCGAGACCCGCACCGGAGAGCTGAATGCCGGCGCTGTGACCGGCTGGGACGGGGAAAAAAGTCAGGGCTGGAACCTGAAATGTCTCAGCGAGGACGGCAGAAGCAACTGGACCATCTCCATGATGGAGGACGGCTCGCTGCAGATGCAGTCCACCGGCCCCAAAAAGGGCAGTGAGGTCTGGTACGTTTTTCAGCGCACCGAGGCGTGGGACGACATCGGTTTCACCGCCATCCCCCGCAGGCTGTGGGGCACTTACCGCGCCGGAGACGAGGCCGCAAAGGGCATCCGCTGGATGACCTTCCTGCCGGACGGCAGCTGCTGCATGAGCGTGGAATGGGACGGGTGGAGCGGCATTCTGACCGGCACCGCCGAGGGAACACAGGGCCGCACCGAGGACGGTACCGAGCTGTACTTCACACTGACCGACCAGAACGGCAGACCCTGCGAGTTCTGGGCCATTTTGCTGAACGATGACGGCAGCCCCAGCGGCTGCAGCCTGAAATACCGCGCCGGAGAAGTACTGTTTGACCGGGACACGCGTCCCGTTTACTGGAAAAACGACTCCCCGGATCTAACCCTTGTACCGTGACCGAAACCGAACGCAATGCGATGACAAAGCGTTGTCGCTTACACAAATAAAACATACAGGAGGAAATTACTATGGGTCTTATCAAAGCAGGTATGGGCGCACTGGGCGGAACCCTTGCAGACCAGTGGAAGGAATTTTTCTACTGCGATTCTCTGGACAAGGATGTGCTGATGGTCAAGGGCCAGAAGCGCACCTCCCGCCGCAGCTCCAACAACGGCGAGGACAACATCATCACCAACGGCAGCGGCATCGCCGTGGCAGACGGACAGTGCATGCTGATCGTGGAGCAGGGCCGCGTGGTGGAGGTGTGCGCCGAACCGGGCGAGTTCACCTTTGACGCATCCACCGAGCCCAGCGTGTTCACCGGCAACTTCGGCGACAGTCTGGCAGCTACCTTTCAGACCGTAGCCAAGCGCTTTACCTACGGCGGCGACACCGGCAAGGATCAGCGCGTGTACTACATCAACACCAAGGAGCTGGGCGAGATCCTGTACGGCACTGCCACCCCCATCCCCTTCCGGGTGGTGGTCAGCGAGGAACGGGGCTACAAGCTCTCGGTGAACCTGCGGTGCAACGGCAGCTTCACCTGCCGTATCTGCGACCCGCTGCTGTTCTACACCAACGTGTGCAGCAACGTCTCCACCCAGTATGACGCATCCGAGATCGCACCCCGGCTGAAGAGCGAGCTGATGAACGCTTTGCAGCCCGCCCTTGCCACCCTTTCGGCCAACAAGGTGCAGTATTACGAGATCCCCGCCCACACGCTGGAGATCTCCGAGGCGCTCAACGAGCAGCTGTCCAGCGTCTGGCGCAAAAAGCGCGGCATAGAAGTGTTCTCCTTCAACATCAACTCCCTGTCCATCCCGGAGGAGCAGCAGAAGAAGATCACCGAGTGGGAAGAGAACGCCATGACCACCGATCCCACCACCGCCGCCGCCCGTCTGGTGGGCGGCCAGATCGACGCCATGAAGACCGCCGCCGGCAACACCGCCGGTGCCATGACCGGCTTTATGGGCATGGGCATGGCAGCCGGTGCAGGCGGTATGGGCGGCATGAGCGCCCAGAACCTGTTCGCCATGGGCCAGCAGGCCCGTCCGGACAGCGTGGACGCGCCCCAGCAGGTCAGCCGCCCCGCCCCCGCCCCGGCAGACAGCTGGAAGTGCAGCTGCGGCGCCACCGTTACCGGCAAATTCTGCCCGGAATGTGGCAGCAAAAAGCCGGAGCCGAAGCCCGCTGCGGACAGCTGGACCTGCAGCTGTGGTGCTACCGTTACCGGCAAGTTCTGCCCGGAGTGCGGCAAGCCCCGCCCGGCGGCAGCAGAAGGCTGGAAGTGCAGCTGCGGCGCAGTGAACAAGGGCCGCTTCTGCTCCGAGTGCGGCAAACCCAAGCCCGCCGGTACGCCCAAATATAAGTGCGACAAATGCGGCTGGGAGCCGGCCGACCCCGCCCACCCGCCCAAGTTCTGCCCGGAGTGCGGTGACCCCTTTGACGACAGCGACCTGACCTGACAAATACAGAGCAATGAAAGGAGCATACCATGATGGGATTCTTTTCCAACCTGTTCGCAAAACAAAACTGCGCCGTCTGCGGCAAGGAGTGCGGCACCATGCACCGCTCCAAGCTCCGGGACGGACAGTTCCTCTGCGATGACTGCGGCAACAAGTGCTCCAAATATATCCGGCTCAGCGAGCTGACGCTGGACGAGGCCAAGGAGCACATGGAGTATATGGCCCGGATGAAGCGGGTGTTCGACGAGGTGTTCGACAAGACCGAGTTCCGGGTCAACGCATACCCCTCCACCCCGACGCAAATGGGGCTGGTGTTCTGCGATGAGCTTGGAATGCTGTACATCGACGACCGCACCGGCGGACGGGGCAAGATGCCGGAGCTGATCCGCTACGACCAGATCGCCAGCTATGAGGAGTATCTGGACGAGACCCCCGCCAAGGAGCCGGGCCAGGAACCCACCCTCAACGGCGGCGGCCTGAAGCTGAAGCTGGTGCAGCCCCGCAGCATCACCGAGGCCCAGACCCAGCGGGGCATGCATCCCCACCCCTACATCAAGCAGGAGCTGGTGATCTGCTTCAGCAAGCGGGACCGGCGGGAAATCGGCTATGCCCACATCGCACGGCAGCATCTGGATCACATCTTCGGAGTCCACGACAACGAGACGAGCCTGTTCGGCCGCCGGATGTCCAAGGCCGAGGAACGGGAGCTGAAGGGCCAGATGGGCATGATCGGTGCCATGGGTGCCGTGGCATCCGCCGCCATGAAGGGCGGGCAGCTCTCTGAGCAGGAAAAGGCCCGCTTTGTGGAGAACATCAATCTGGCAAACGATGCCCAGACCGGCGGCATGGCATTGTACAGCCGCCGTGCTGACGAAGCCTTTGCAAAGGTGCAGTGACCCCAAAAGGAGGAACGGATATGAAAAAGATCCAGCGCAGAGATTTCCTCAAGGCCATGGGCCTTGCCACCGCCGCCCTCGGGCTGACCGCCTGCGGCGGCTCCGGTGCTGCCAGCGCATCCAGCGTTTCCAGTGCACCGGCTTCCAGCAGCAGTGCCCCGTCCGCTTCGGCACAGCCGGAAGCAGCAGAGGACAAAGCCGCCCCTGCAGGGCCCCCTGTGACCCAGTTCCAGACCGGGGAACTGACCATCGGCGACTACACCTTCAAGGCACAGTACATTCCCTTTGACGTCCGCCGCGAGGTATGCGGTGCCTATCATTTGATCAAAGCGGACAGCTACCGGGGCAATTACTTCTTCAGCTTCTACAACGAGGACGATGAAGAGCAATCTGCCAAGATCTTCGAGTATGCCATCAAGGACGACCGACTGACCCCGGTGGCAGAGTACAACATTGACGGCAGCAACGCCCTCAGCATCGACCGCAATGGCATCCTGTACGCCATGGATCCCTTTGATGTCTACTGCTACGATCTGAACAGCAGCGACCCGGAAGAGCCCGGCGACGCACTGGACTACATGGGCAGCTGCTATTCCTCCAAGGATCGGGATCTGACCGTAATCTACTGGACCGACTCCGCACCGGTGCTGGTGCAGGACGGCGAGTACACTGAGCTGACGCTGGAGGGCGACAACGAGATCGGCCCCTTCTGCAGCATGCCCTCCCTGAACCTCAGCGGAGACGAGCTGCTGACGGTGGGTGAGCCGGACTCCAGCGGAGACTACTACTTTGCCGCCTTTGATCTGGACGGCAATGAGCTGGCCCGCAGCTCGCAGCCGGTGGGCAGCTTTGACGCCGTGATGATGAAGCGCCCCAACGGCTATCTGCTGGACACGGGCTATATGTGGGAGCTGTACGCGCCGGACGGCACTTTTTTGGAAAAGTCCCTCCCCGTGGGTGAGCGCGAGACCCTGTGCCAGCTGTGCGGTGACTTCTGCACCTTTGATGTTTTCCTGCCGCTGGAAGAAAACGCTTTCCTGGCAGTGGGCCACCACGGCAAAGCCACCGAGCCGGACGAACCGGTGGTGTTCCGCATCACTACGGATTTCTGAGCCGACCGCTTCGGCGGGAAGACCAACACAAAAACAGCGGGGCCTGGGAAGAGCCCCCCGGCCCCCTTTGGAACAACAGGAGGAAACGCTATGGCAGGAATGCTGGAATACAAGTGCCCCTGCTGCGATGGCGCCATCCAGTTTGACAGCGCCACCCAGAAGATGAAATGCCCCTACTGCGACACCGAGTTCGATGTGGATACCCTCAAGGGCTATGATGAGGAACTGAAGGACGAAAAGCCCAGCGAGATGGAGTGGGCGACCCCCGGCGGCAGCTGGGCAGAAGGAGAGACCGCCGGTCTGCATACTTACAGCTGCAAGAGCTGCGGCGGCGAGATCGTGGGCGACGACACCATGGCGGCGTCCGCCTGCCCGTTCTGCGGCAACCCTATTGTCCTCACCGGGCAGTTTGCCGGGACGCTGCGGCCCGACCTCATCATCCCCTTCAAGCTGGACAAAAAGGCCGCCAAGGCAAAGCTGCAGGAACATCTCAAGGGCAAGACCCTGCTGCCCCGGGTGTTCCGCAGCCAGAACCACATCGACGAGATCAAGGGCGTGTATGTGCCCTTCTGGCTCTTCGACAGCGATGCCGACGCTCAGCTGCGCTTTACCGCCACCCGGACCCGCTGCTGGTCGGACAGCAAATACGACTATACCGAGACCAATTACTACTCCGTTCGGCGGGACGGCACCCTGGGTTTTGACGCAGTGCCGGTGGACGGCTCGTCCAAGATCGAGGACGACCTGATGGAGTCCATCGAGCCTTTTGCCATGCAGGATGCCATCCCCTTCCAGACCGCCTATCTGGCCGGCTATGTGGCGGACAAATACGATGTGAACGCCGAGGACAGCATCGAGCGGGCCAACAAGCGCATCCGCCGCTCCACCGAGGAGACGTTCCAGCAGACCGTTACCGGCTACGATTCGGTCAAGGTGGAAAGCAGCAGCATCCAGCTGCACGGCGGCAAGGCAAAGTACGCCCTGTTCCCGGTCTGGCTGCTGAGCACCAGCTGGCGGGGCGAAAACTACCTGTTTGCCATGAATGGTCAGACCGGCAAATTCGTGGGTGACCTGCCCGTGGACAAGGGCGCTGCCCGCAAGTGGATGCTGGGCCTTACGGCTGCCCTTTCCGCCGCGTCCTACGGCGTGATGTGGCTGCTGTGGCTGGCACGGATCCTGTAAAGGAGGGACGAACGATGAAAAAGACTTCCAACCGACTGCACTCCCTCTTTGCGGCGCTGGCAGCACTGATTCTTGCGGCGGCGCTGGCTGTTCCGGCCTTTGCGGTGGAGGGCGGCTTTGCCGACCTGTACTACCGCATGTTCGACGACGCTGAGGTGCTGACCGAGGACGAGGACAACGAGCTGGAGGACGCACTGGAAGAGCTGAGCCTGCGCCAGAGCTTCGATGTGACCATTGCCACCATCGAGTCGATGGAAAGCGTTGGTGCCGACAGCATGGAGCAGTTTGCCGATGATCTGTATGACTACTGCCAGTACGGCTACGGCCCCGATATGGACGGCGTGCTGCTGCTGGTGAGCGTAGGCGACCGCAAGTGGCATATCTCCACCTGCGGCTACGGCATCACCGCCTTTACGGATGCCGGCATCCAGTACCTTGGCCAGCAGATGACCCCCTTCATGGCCGATGGAGACTACGCCGGTGCCTTCCGCACCTTTGTCCAATGGTCGGATACTTACATCGATGCTGCCCGGGCGGGCCACCCCTACGATGTGAATAACCTGCCCCGGGAGCCGCTTTCCCCCATGTACCTGGTGCTGGCGCTGGGCATCGGCCTTGTGCTGGCATGGGTCGTCGTCAGCGTAATGAAAAGCCAGCTGCGCAGCGTGGCGTTCCAGGAGAATGCCGCCAGCTATGTGCGGGAGGGCAGCATGAACCTGACCAACAGCCGGGAGCTGTTCCTGTACCGGGATGTGCAGCGCACGGAGCATGTGGAGGCAAAGGACTCCGACAGCTCCGGCGGCAGCTCCACCCACACCTCCTCCAGCGGCACGACCCACGGCGGCGGAGGCGGTTCGTTCTGAAAGGAGCATGTTTATGAACCCTTATCTTTCGGAAAAAGCCCGCGGCGAGATCCCTCGTTTCCTCAAATGGCTGCGGAACGCGGGGCTTGCCTTCTGCGTGTTCTGCTCTTTTGGCGGGTTGTATACCCTCTGTCTGGACCTGCAGGCCAAGGACACCTCCCACGTGGGAGGCTATGTGCTCTGGATCGTGGTGGGCGCAGTGCCCCTTGTTCTGTTCGCACGCAACGAAAAACGCCGCTACCATGCAAGGACCATTGCCCGCCGGGTGGAGAACTACTCCGGGCCGGAAGTGCCTTTGCGGTGGCTGTACAACAGCGTTGGTATGGACGCAAAGGACATTGCATGGTATTTTGAAAACGGTTATTTTGTAAACCTCAGTCTGGATCTGAACAAAAAGATGATCCGCAAGCGGATAGTGCCCCGCAGCGAGCTGAAACGGGGCTGAGGAAACAGAAAGGAGTATTTTCATGGGACTTTTTGATAAGATGAAGCAGGCCGCTTCCGCCGCCGGTGGAAACCAGACCGTCACCTTTACCTTTCAGGAACTGCCGGAAAGCCTTGCCCAGATGCAGGCGCTGCCGGAAGCAAGCCTTGACACCCCCTTCAAGACTGCGGCCCTCACCGTCTGTGCGCTGTGCGCCTACGGTGCCGACAAGAACATCGGAAAGGAGATGCTCAACTGGCTGCGCGGCCCCCGTCCGCTGAACGGGCAGGATATCTCCTTTTTGAACGACCGCTTCCGGGACGGCAAAAGCTACATCCCATTCTCCTACTTTGTGGGTGCATCGCCGGAAAACGGCTATACCCCCCGCCAGCCCTTCACCCTGCTGGTGGGCAGCAATCACACCTCCAACGTGGAGGAGGGCTATTGCAAGCTGTTCATCCCCTGCGGCGGTGCCGATGATCCCCGCCCCATCAAGCTGCGCCGCAAGGGCAACGGACAGTGGTTTCTGTGGGAGCAGTACCTGATGACCGGCATCCGCGTCCCCACGTCTGCCGACCCGTGGGCGTAAGATGAAGGGCCTGACCATGAAGCTGTTTGCCGCCCTGCTGGCGCTGACCCTGAGCCTTGCGGGCTGCGGGCCGGTGGACGGCGACCCCATCCGCTCCGGCGCGGCAGCTTCGGACAGCGCTTCCCGGCCGGACGCTGTGACCGTGGCGCAGCTGCGGCAGCAGGCCGAACAGAACGGCAGCCTTGCCGCAGTGCTCTATCTGGGCAGCGTCCCGGAGCGCACCGCCGATGTGGACGCTGCGCTGGACAGCCTGCAGGAACAGCCGTGGCAGTTTGTTGCGGACATCCCGGCAGACCACCGGGTCACAGCACCGGGCGGCGGGCGGGAGCTATACTGCATCTTTGCCGTCCGCAGCCGGGACACCCTGTTCCTCTACGAAAAGCAGGACCCCCAGTACCCGCACCAGACGGGCCGGGAGCTTTATTGCAAGCAGGACGGCCAGCCCATTCTGCTGCTGTGCAACGGCACCCCTGACACCCCCGACATCACGGCGGTGGTCTACTGCACCACCGGCCGCGCGCTGGACTGGTCGCCCCGGCTTTCTGCCGGGACCGGCAGCCCGGAGCCGGTGGAGGGCGTAGACGATTTTTCCAACCACCCAACGCCCGGCGCTGCCCTCTGAGGTGCGCCCCGGCAGGGCATGAGAAAGGAGAACCTATGAAAAACCTGAAGCTTCTGGCCGCCCTGCTGGCGCTGGCCATCGGTCTGGCGGGCTGCGGCAAAGGCAGCAGCGCGTCCAGCTCCAAGCCCGAAAAAATGCTGGACGGAGACAACATGATCGCATCGTCCTCCGCCAAACAGGAGTACACCGAGCCGGAGGACGTGACCTACATGCGCCTTCTGGCAGGGGAGGACGAATACCGCGCCTGCGTGCTGTATCTGGGCGGCTCCTATGAGATCACGACCGATGTGCAGCAGGTGCTGGACAGCCAGCAGGGCCTGCGGGAGCTGTGGGGCTTTGTCTACGACATCCCGCGGGATCACTGGGTCGTGGCACCGGACGGCGGGTGCGATTTGTACTGCATCTTCCCGCAGGACTCGGATGCCACCCTGTTCGTCTACGAGACGAGCCTGACAGACGATGCCGAAAACCCGCTCCAGCGCGGCAAACAGCTCTATTACAGTGAGGACGGCCAGCCCATCCTGCTGCTGTGCAACATCAGCGATATCGCCCCCAACACCGAGGTGGAGCTGTACCCCACCGCCGGCGAAGAGCTGGTATTCAGCCCCTTCCTTTCCGGCGAGAACGGCCATGTGGTGGAAGCCGAGGGCGTGTGCGACTTTACCATCTACCCGGAGGGGGACGACTGGGAAACCATCACCAGTCCTTGGTCGCTGGAAGGCAACTGGCTGGAGATTGCCCGCGACACTGACGAGGGCTATTCTGAGACCGACCCGGCGGATGCCGATGCCATGTGCTTCTTGCCCGTGGACGGCGAGACCGAAGGCGACCAGCTGCCCTTTACTGCCAGCTACATCACCCCCTACCCGGAGCTGAACGTGGAGGAAGCCGACCTGTTCTATCAGGAGGGCACCCCGGAGGTGCCCTTCCAGACCAATCAGGAGTGGTACGCTACCTTTACCGGAGAGGACGGCTCCCGCTACGCCGTCACGCTGGAGGACGAGGACACCCTTGCCCTGAAGTTCTATCTGGACGGCGAAGAGAGCTACATGAGCCTTGTCAACACCGTCTATTTTGCACGGCAGGAGGCCATGGGTTGACCGACGCGCACACCAACACCGGGAGGAATGCACCATGAAACAAACCAAAAAGATCACCATCCTCCACTCCAATGATCTGCACGGAGACTTTCTGGCAGAGCAGGTGGACGAAAAACTGGTGGGCGGCGTCTCCATGCTGTCCGGCTACATCGAAAAGGTGAGGGCAGAGGAGCCCAACACCATCTACGCCATTGCAGGTGATATGTTCCGGGGCTCGGTCATTGATTCCGAATACAAGGGCCTTTCCACCATCGAGATCATGAACGCCCTTGCCCCGGACATCGTCACCATCGGCAACCACGAGGTGGATTATGGCATCGCGCATCTGCTGTTCATCGAAAAATGCGCACGCTTTCCCATCATCAACGCAAACCTCTACATCAAGAACACCCCCACACGGCTGTTCACCCCCTACAAGATCCTGCGGGTGGACGGCATGAACATCCTGTTCATCGGCATCATCACGCAGGACGTCATCAACCAGACCAAGTCCGAGTCGCTGGTGGGGTCCTTTGTGGACACCGCTGCCGCCGCTGCCGAGGTGGGCAAGATCTGCAACGCCCACAACAGCATCGACATCGACTTTACCGTGCTGCTGACCCACATCGGCTTTGAGGAGGACAAACATCTGGCGCGCCAGCTGGACCCGGCGTGGGGGGTGGATCTGATCATCGGCGGCCACAGCCACACCTATCTGGAACATGCCGTGGAGGAAAACGGCGTGGTCATTGCGCAGGCGGGCACCGGCACCGACCAGATCGGACGCTTTGACATCATCGTGGACACGGACAACAACTGCATCGACTCCTACACCTGGCGCACCGTGCCCATCTGCGCCGACACCTGTCCCCGCAACCCGGCCATGGAGCAGGTGCTGCAGCGCTTCACCAGCCAGGTGGACGAAAAATACAGCCACATCGTGGGGCGGTTCCGCCGGGAGCTGACCCACCCGGAGCGCACCCAGGAGACCGAGCTGGGCAACCTGTTTGCGGACATCTTCACCCGCAGCCTTGGCATTGATATCATGCTCATTGGCTCCGGCAGCATCCGTGCCGAAAAGCTTGGCCCCATCGTCACCTACGGCGACCTCATCGAGGGCTTCCCCTACGACGACGGGGTGTATATGTTCAAGGTGACGGGGCGGCAGCTGCGGCAGATGCTGCGCTACATGCTGCGGGAGGAAGCCTACGCCGGGCACACCGAGTTCTACCAGCTGCCCTCCACCCTGCGCCTGCGCTACGACCGCGCCAAGGGCGACTTTGATTACTTTACCTACTGCGGCAAGGAGGTGGGCAAGGAGATCGGCGACGATGCCCTGTTCACCGTGGGCTTGCAGAACTACCACTTCAAAAACATCGAGAGCTTTTTCAACATCTCCTACGAAACCATCTGCAAGCTGCAGAAGCCCCGCAGCGTGGCAACCTCCTGTCAGGATATCCTGATGGAATACTTCCGGGAGCACGAGATGCTGGATGCCGCCGTGGACGGCAGAATGACCATTCTGCCCCCGGCCGCTCCGGCAGGCTGAACGCCCCGCCGGGCAAAACGCCTTTTCCCAAAAAAGAAAACAGCACGAAAAGGGTATCCTTTTCGGCAGAAGCTGACATTTCTCCCGAATGGGTCCTGAAAGAAATATTTTTTACAACAGAAAGGAGCGCCCCATGAAACAGCGATTCTCAAAACGAACGCGTCTTGTCAGCGCCCTGTTGACGCTGGCAATGGTATTTACCTTCCTGCCCTTCAGCGCCTTTGCGGCGAACACGACGAACCCAGAGATCTATTTTGATTCGCCGGAGTTTAAGCTTAATTTCCCGGATGCGGAATTTCGGAACTTTCTCAAAGGATATTGTGACACAAACAACGATGGCAAGCTCGATGTGGATATCAAGAGTATGAAGATTCCAACCAGTTATGCAATCAAAAGTCTTGAAGGAATCAGTTTCTTTGAAGATCTCGAAACGCTGGATTGCCAGGGTATTGGCTTGACAACACTTAATGTTACCAAGAATTTCAATCTGAAGGAGCTGAATTGTTCCGACAATCAACTGAAAGATTATCTTTATATTCTTTCAAGCGGACTGAAAAAACTGGATTGCTCCAATAATAAACTGACTCACATGAATCTGGGCATTCTCTCTGGGCTGAATCTTGAGGAGGTGAATTGCTCCAATAACAACATAACGAATATCGTAATGTGGAGCGTAGGGGAACTGGTCAAATTTGATTGTTCCAACAACGACCTGATGGCGTTGGATGTCAGCCAATGCTCCAAGCTGCAACAGTTGAATTGCTCTGGAAATCAATTGATGGAGTTGAATGTCGGGAACCAGACGCTACTGACACAGCTGAATTGTAGCAATAATAAATTGACGGAACTGAACGTGAAACAGAATGACAGCTTGACATCTCTGATATGCAATGATAATCAGCTGACAACGCTGGACTTGAGCAAAAATAACAGTTTGAGCAAGCTGAATTGTGCAAATAATCGGCTGGCTTGTGTAGACGTTACTGGAATCAGCGGTACGATAATGGCTGATGGCAACAGGCGTCCCATTGCTGTCAGTACAGACGGAACGTTTGACTTGACCACACTGCCCGACTTTGACGTGAGCAAGGCAACCTTCTTGAACGGCGGCTCTGTTTCCGGCACGATGCTAAATGTGGATGCGGGCGCAAACGAGGTGAGCTACCAATACAATTGCGGCAATGGAGTAAACCCCACATTCATCTTTGAAACCAGTCTGCCCATCAATGAGGATAATTTCCCCGACGATAGCTTTAGAAATTACATCAAAACCCACAAAGCAGGTGGCAGAGATGTCCTCACGGTGGAAGAACAAAGAAAAGTCGAAACAATCGAAGTCGAAGGATGGAACATCAGCAACTTAAAAGGTATTGAGGCGTTCCCTAACCTGAAAGAGTTGAATTGCGGAAACAATTCTATCCAGAAATTAGACCTGAGACAGAATCCAGAGTTGGAAAAATTGATATGCAATAATAATCAACTGACCCAGCTGGACCTGAGCAAGAACCCCAAAATTTACCATCTGATTTGCTCTTGGAACCAATTGAAACAACTGGACGTATCGAATCTGAAAGATTTGGTGACGCTCGATTGCTGGCACAACGATCTGGAGCAACTGGATGTCAGAAAGAGTAGATCTCTGGTAGCACTCAACTGTTCCTCGAATCGGTTGACAGAGCTGGACGCAGATGTGACTCATAAACCCAGTCTGGAAAGGGTAGAATGCCAAAACAACCAGCTGACATCGCTGATTCTGGGCCAAAATAAAGGGCTGAAGAAACTGAATTGTGCCAACAACCAGTTGACCCAGCTGAATTTGAAGAATATGATTTCCTTGAAGGAGCTGAGGTGCCAAAACAACCAGCTGACCGCGTTGGACGTCAGCAGCAGTCCAGACTTGACTACATTGGTGCTTAAGAATAACCATCTCACCAGCCTGAATTTGGACAACAACCCGAATCTCGATTTCAGTATTACGGATATATACCATTCCGATTTTAATAATGTTTACACCGTTACCCTGAACCCTGACCGTACGTTTGACCTGAGCTCTCTGCCCGGGAACTTTGATGTAAACCGAGTTACAGGATGGGTGAATGGCGACGCCGAAGGAAACACTCTGACAGTCGATGAAGGCACAAACGTAGTGTACTATGGTTATCAGTGCATAACTGGTGGTATAATGGATGCAAGTTTCACACTGGATGTGGCTGGCACCGGCGGCTCCACTGGCGGCGGCACGGTAACACCTCCGGAACCCCCGGTGACGCCTCCCTCCGGCGGCGGCTCCACGGGCGGCAGCTCCGGCGGCGGTGACGGAGGCGCAGGCATCGCGGTGCTGGCTATTGGCGGCGTAGCGGTGGCGGGCCTTGTGGGCTACGGCGTGTACAGCTATGTGTCCGAGCAGCAGCTGAAAGCCCTGCTGCCGGAAGGCGTGGCTGTACCCGAAAACCGCGCCCAGACCGCGCTGCTGCTGTGGAACACCGCAGGCCGTCCCGAGCCTGCAGCCCAGCCCGCTTTCCCCGATGTGGCGGACCCGGATACCGCCAAGGCAGCCCAGTGGTGCGTGGAGCAGGGGCTGATGAACCTGAAGTTCCGCGGCCGCTTCGCACCCGATGGCTCCTCCCCCGCCTATAAGACCCTCAATGCCTATCGGAAGCTGGTGGGATAAAATCTCTCAGTCTCGCTTTGCTCGACAGTTGCTCTACAAAGGGGAGCCAGGAACGCAGGCGTGTTCCGAAAAATGACATCAAAACGCAGCCGATACCCTGACTCTCCCATCAGGAGAGAGGGCGCGGCATAAAAAATAAGCATCCGCAGTGCACTGCGCCTGAGCTGAAGCAGCCCGGCCATGCGCTGCGGATGCTTTTGTTGTGCGGCGGAGCA
>OJOL01000837.1_pt1 | contig 21302 bp, 18 predicted proteins | sample 1598121 | NCBI WGS metagenome assembly OJOL01 (sample SAMN01915219, study PRJEB22387) | human gut metagenome | isolation source: stool | host: Homo sapiens | place: USA
GCGTCCGGCACTCTTGGAGCAGCTCCGGCCCCGCCGCACGGTGGATGCAGCCATCTACGCCGCCTCCGCCCAGCAGAGATTCCTTCGCCGCGTTGACGATGGCGTCTACAGCCATTTTCGTTATGTCGTTTCTTACGATTTCAAGAGGCATGGTTCTATCCCTCAATTTCTATCATTCAAAATCAAGTCAATGCGCCATTGTTCTCCAGCTTTTCCACTTCAGACAGTTCTTCCCAATCTCCAAGGTTTCCGCATCTGCGAAGGTAATCGTGACCGCCGTCCACGGCGCAGGAGCCGCAGCTGCAAAACTTAAAATCATGGACAGTTTTGCTTTCGATGATATCTCCGCAATTTTTGCATCTGATCGCGTTTCTGATAATTTTCGGCATAATCAGTCCCTCTTTAGCGCATTTTTGATTTTCTCTTTTTCCCCGCTGCCATCTGTACGGAGGCGCAGGAGAGGAATAGCGCACTTATCCAGAATGAAGTTCTTTTTCGCGTCCCGCACTGCCTGCTTGCTCCCAGATTTATGAGATCCGCCATCCGCTTTAATCGTCAGCACGCACTTTGTTGATTAGGTCGCAAGTTAGTTCAAAGTTGGTCCCAAGTCAGTTCCAAGTTGGTTCCAAGATTCGTTAGTATTTTGGATTATTTGGACGCAAACCACCTTGCGGCACTTGTTGTTCCTTCGCAGAAAACCTTCCCGCTTTCACGCAATTCTCTCATCAAAACGCGGATTTGGTTTCGATCAAGCCCCGGTAAAACTTGCTGCAATTCTTTGAACGGAGTACCAACTTCGTTGTTCTGGCGGATGTGCTTTAGCAGCAGCTCTTTATTGGTATCTCGATCCAAACCGACATGCCTTGTATGCACACCGGTTTTGCCTGTTGCCGCATAGAGACTTCTGGCAAGAACATACTTCTTGCGACCGATATGCTCGACAATGCCCATTTCGATCAGCCGGTTCAAGCGAGACTGCATCTTCTCGTTCAGCGGTCTTTCGTGGTACAGAGCATCAATCACGAGGAAATCCTCGGTGGACAGCAACTCCGCGCCCCTTTCGCTGATCCGGTTGATAACGGAGAGCATCGCTTTGTCGAGGATCAGACCATTCAGCGTAACGCTGACGAAGAAGTCATCCGTGCCTGTGAAGTCAGGAAGCGGCTTTGCCTCCTGCACACTCAACTCAAACATCAGGTTCATTCCTTGCCCGGAACGTTCCACCATACCACATCGGGAAAGGATCTCCGCAATACGGCGATTGCGCGGAAGCTGGCGATCCAATATGTTGTCGAGCGTAATGCCGAAGGGAAGCCCACCGGGACTTTCGACAACCAATCTGTCGCGGAACTGGCGGACAAAGATGCTTCCGCCAAACTGATAGTTTCTGTGGCTCACCGCGTTCAGGATTGCTTCTCGGACAACGCGCTCATTGAATGTCGCAATGTCAAACACGAAAAAGCCTTCCTGATAGTGCTGCTTGTCGTTCCGCAGATTGACAAGCTCCCACACACGGTCATAGCAAGCGAAGAAGCCGACCTTAAACTCTTCTCTCTGATTGGCAGGACCCGATGCTTCGGAGGAACGGTACTCAAAAATGAGCTCTGCCTGCGGCAGATACTTGATAATCGCAGCGTTTTTTCCGAACAGGATCAGGGCAGCATATGTCACGCCGTCATCCGTGATCGCACCGCAGTCATGGAGAAGCTGCTGCTTTGACAGCGTGGCAAGCTGCTTTTTTCCGCTCTTTTCGATCCACTTGGCACGGAAGTTTTCAATGGCGGTCTCGTCCAAATCATCGACCGTTGCCCCGGCGCAGATCGTCCCGGAGAAATCACCGCCGGTCTCTTCATAGATGCAGCGGCGCATATCCTCCGGCATGGGCTTGAGCGTATCGCCCTCGTAAATCCACGCTACACCTTCGTACTGTACCGGCAAACCGATTGGGCGGCTCTTTACATTGAAGACCAAAACCCGCTTTCCCTCGTAGTTGAAAAGCTGAAAATCAACATTGACCTTCAACTTCTCAATCAAGCCCATGCGGGTACGCTCCGGCTGGTCAAAAGCTGCGCTTCCGACCACGCTGCGGGGTCTCTTATCCGTGATGCCAAATACCAGCTTACCGCCGCCATTGTTCGCCAAAGCGCAGCAGCACTTCGCCGCCTCTCCGAAGTCAAACCGATTTTTGGCTTCCTTGAATTGGACGTGTTCGCCCTCTTTGGCTTCCAGAAGCTCTTGTACAGTTTCTAAATATGGCATAGCGTTTCTCCTTTGTTTCGTTGCAATCTGGTTGGTGGCATTCAGCCTTTGTCCACGGCACTGTCGAGACCTACTTGCGGTTCTTCCGCGTCTTGAGCTTGTACAGCGGCATAATCTGAATAATCATATATTTTGCATTTATCGGTGTCAGTTTGACTCCATACCTCATTAAAGAAGGTATCAATCAGTATTGGTGACTCAACAATCTGAACTATATGGTGGCTCTTTCCAACGGAATTGACAGAAGTGCCAAGAGACCACACGCGAGTTTTATTGAGCTGGTATTTGAGAATTAAGTATCGATCATGAAAACTACTGCCGTTGTTCCCATGAACCGTCCTAAATGATAGCCGCAAATCGGTTTCTTGTCCCAACCCGTCTTCAAGTTCCTTTTGGAAGGAGTTCCGTATTTCGTCAAATGCGGCTTGCGTGTCGCCAGTTAGTATTTCTGCTTTTGCGCCCTTGTTGTGGGAAATCGTATGAATATCGGTCAAACAGCATACTCGAATACTTGGTTTCTCACAAAGGGCAACAGTGTTGAGAATATCATTCGGTGATAAATAAGGATCGACTATCCTTATTTCGTCCAAATCCCATAGAAGCTGTTTGTTTATGATTGACCTAATATCGCATAGTGCTTCATCGTACTGACCAACATTGTAAACTCGAAGATAATTTTGCTCTTTGAAAAAGGCATCCTGCCATTTTTGTTGCCGCTCTCCAGCGTCAGCCATTTCTACTAAAAGTGGCGGTTCGCCCACCATTTTGACGCCGTTTAATGGTACACTATATTCCTTGTCTCCTACTTTAACCCTTCTGTACTGATGAACAGGTGTTGCAACAATGTAACCGGGCGTTATTTGCCCGTAATAGTTTGAGTAGACAGCCTGATCCGCTACTGCTCTAAAAAGAATAAACTTCGACTCAGCATCGGATATAGTCAAAGTGGTCTTACACTGGTTTGGCTCAACACCTTTTTCAACTATTTCGCCGGGGTGTAGGCAAAATAATTCGTCTACATATTCGTATAGCAACCTATCGTGCTCCTGCTCGATATGAAGTCGAAGGTTCATGCCGTGTGTAATTTCTGGTGCCAACTCGAAGGAATAGGTCATTCCATGTTCACCTAAACGCTTGGGTGTAGTTCTGAGCGTTTCTATGTCGAACTTGCAGACTATATTTCCTATGCGATCAGGCAACTCATCCAGTCTATAATTCAATTTACACTTGTGGAGAATTTCCTGAATTTTCTTTACATCTTTATCCCGTAGTAGCTCTTTGAGACGTTCTCCACGGGCGTATATCTCAAAGATATAGTAACTTCCCAGAAAATTCGAACCGTATAGCGACTTCTCAAGCGGAATCACATTGTTGTAGTAACTCCCAGTCGGGTCATTCTCTGCGATGAACTTTACGGGCGTTGGAAACGCTTCGTCAATTTTGTCGCCTTCTGTTATTTTTGAATCTGTATAGCTCCAAACACCAGTAGATAGGGCAGAACGAACACAATCCGTAAATGTTTCTCTCTGCATTGAATATTGCGAAACAAAGAGTTGCAATCCGTTTTGCAACGTAGTAGGTGATGTTAGCAAGGTGGATTCAGTCTCAGTATCATAACTGCCCGAAAAATGAACGTGGGTAAAATAATTCCACGCGATGCCTGTCTTCTTGTCAAATAGAACAATCTGATCCACTTTGCAATAATGATATGCCCCAATGACACCGCTATTGGTTAGTTGATCTAATTTGACTTCCCATTCCTGCATTGTTCCACCACCTTTAGAAGTCCATATATGGTTGAGCAAAGCTCCGATTTACATAGGGCCATACAATAAAAGGTATCGTTGGGATTGCTTTAAGTCATATACTTTGTCCTGACTTTGCAAAATTTACATTTTGTTCAACCATAAGTCTATAGTCACACTAAGGGATTCCGTTTGAATTTCTCTGTTTTATAGCCCCCCATCCGCTCGTAAATTCACGGTATTTTGAAATGCCGATTCAGAAACGGTAGTGTCTGGCAACTTTAATATGGTAGATTTTCAGATAAATTTTCAGTGTATTATATATTAATCATCCAAATATACAAACGATTGAGGAGCTGATTGAATATTAAAGTCCGCTAAAGATTTTGAAGTCTCATACCTTTTAAATGAGCCAAGGGCAAAAGCATATGCAGTCGTGCATCCACTAAAGTACTCTCTATACTTCAATCTGCTAATACCAGCATTTGCCTTTGTACTGTTCCAGAGCGGCGTAGGTTTCATCTTGATCGTTTTTACAACTTCAACCTCGCCAATAACAGCTTGTTCTGGAGCAGAGGAATACACAACAATCTTTGATACCTCTTTTTTAGGAATACGTTTTCGGTACTCATAGTGTTTCTGCCCGTCAAATATTTTATTGGCATATTCTGGTTTGATAGATAGTAGAATCGTGGCCATGCCTCATTGCCTTTCAAAGTGTATTTTTGTTTGCGATTTGGCTAAAATCGTGTCAAAATCTGCGTCAGAAATATGATCAAATGGTCTTGGTCCGCTATATTGTGGTATGATTCCACTACTCCATAATTCGCCTAAAGTAATTCGTTTTGTAAGGCTTTTTATAAAGATGAATTTAACAACCAGAAGTTTTTCACTGTGCTTTTCCCAAAGCTGATTTAGCGTTTCGGGGCTAAAGACTGTCCGGTTTTCACAGTATTTGAGGTAATCCTCTTTGCTTGAAAAGTTATATCGCACTTCATCAACAACACAAATCGTACTGACAACAGATTCATACGCTTTTCTTCTTGGCGTTATCCCCTTCCGGTAAATAACAAGCAAGTCGCCCGGACGCATATCCCGTTTATATGAGAGAGAAATATACACTTTTTGCAGTGCATAGCGATGAGCTTTGTCTCCCAGATAATCAAAGTTTCCTTCGGTTCTCAATTGCGAGTCTGGAAATAACGGAGTATGGTATTGTGCTTCAATCGGAAGAAAGAATTTCTGCACATCGTATCTGATATTGGGAAAATTCTCTTTAACCGATTTTGATTTATCATAACCGGCCATTTTCTTAACGAGCACAACTTCTTCACCGTTGTCATTTCTCTTAATGCCATATTCATAGAACCCCCATCGAACCAGCAAATCATATAGCGTCCTTAATTCGGGACGGTTCATATATAGTGTAACATATATCTCCTCCACATTGCGTTCAATGGCATTGTCAAAAATAATCTTGATGAATCGTTCACCAAGCCTAAAGCCAGAAGCTTCAACCTTGAATGTCCCAACTTTTAATCTTCGCTTAGGTCGAAAAATTGGCGCAATGTCACTGTAATTTTCCTCTTCTGTTTCAGTTTTGAGATATAGAAATCCAAGTATTGCGCCTGTGTCCGTTCGACATACATAGGCTTCTTCATTGCTCTTTCTTATAAACCAATTCTCGAATCCCGTATATGCTTCACGGAAAGTAGCAAAAAACGGGTCTGCCACATCAATATTACCAAACAGCTCCTTTTTGACTGCAAGTACCTTATAGTCTATAAGATTAGGATTTTCATTGGTACATTTTTCAATGAACGAGTTGATTGTAAATACACGCTCTGACAGCCCTAATCTATCTGCTTTTAAGCGCATACGACGGTCTTCTGTGATTAGAATATCTGCCCTTTTGCAATACAATTCGCATAGAAGTTGATTGTCAATTTGATCGTTGGCTGTTTTAGGTGTGTCACTGAGCAGTGCGGTAAATTCCGCCGTCTGCGGCGCAATGCATCGCATCTCTGTATAAGCATCAATTTTTGCATCATACAGCGATTGCATTTGTGGGTTGCGATATTTACGAAGTTCAGCTATAGAGTATGGATGAATCAGCTTTTCATAGTGCAGTTTGTCGAGCCAGTAGAATAGTTTCCCGATAGTAAAGCTTGTCGCTTTAGTATTTTCTCTATGTATAATGACATTCGTATCGAGTAGCGCTCGCATTTACTCACCCCCCAGGACATATTCTCTAACTTGCTGCACATCGGAATCGTCAAATAACATCTGATGGATGTAAAGTGGGAGACCTAATTGCTTTGTAATCTTTTCACATTGCATCTTTTCACTTTGTTTTAGGGATTTCAATGCATCAAGTGGATAGCAACAGGAATCTCTATACCGAAGATTTTCACAAACTTTAGTCACATCTGATTCAAGTAAAACCACTTTCGCAATTGGCATTAACGAAAAAACAGACTCAGGCAGCCTTTCAACATTAAATGATTTATCAAAAATGCAGAAGTGACCCGCTAATATAAATGTCTTATCCTTCTGTAGCCTTTCATTCACCGCCGTAACCAGAATATCCTGATTTTTTTCCTTGTTCACTACAGTTTTGTTACGACCATAAATTTCTCCGTTGATTGCGCTTATCAAGTCACCAGCTGAATAGCAGGGGATTCCAATAGAGATACTAAGTCTTTCACACAAGGTGCTTTTTCCCACGCCATAGATTCCCGCAACAAAAATTATGCCATCTTTCATTGTTATCCCCCTTTTGAAAATGTAATAAGTTTGGGTTAGCCCATCCTCATCTCCCGATACACTACATCGGCCAATGCGCTCATAATGGCATTGTACTTGTGCTGATCCTCAAAGAGCGAGGTATAGGTATCCTGCGATTCCAGATAGCTGTCCTGGGCCGCTGCACCGAAGGCCTTAGGGAAAATGCTTTCCACAAAAATCTGCGGATCTGAGGTCTGCGCCATCTTGGTCAGCTTCTTGTCGGCCATCAGACGGCTGCGCAGAGCCGTCAGCAGCACTTTGTCTCCCTCGGTGAATTCACCCTTGTACTTTTCGTTGATCTTGGCGATGATCTCGTCCAGCGGCGACTTTGTGTCCAGTCCCATTGCACCCTTTTGCTTGGCCGGTTCGTACACGCCCTTCACCTGTTCCAGCTCAATGCTTCCGGCGAAGGTCTTTTGCAGCTTGTAGTATTCCAGCTTCAACTTACCCTCAAGGTCCACCATATCCGTGGTTTCCGCAGGCAGCAAATTGATCAGATAACAACAGAACGCATATTCCTTATGCAGCTCCTTATCGAACATCCGCAGGATCTGCGAAATATAGCCGTACCACTTAATGAGATTGCGTACCTGACGGCGGAACTGATACCGCTCGTTGGGCGTTTTTTGATTATAACGGTCTGCCACCGGCTTCAACACACTGGTCATTCGCCCCATCGCCCGGGCATCCTGCCGGCCTGTGCTGAAATACTCCTTGGCAAAAGCCTCAATATCTGCATCGTTATAGACCGCAAATCCCCGCAGCTCCTTCTGCGTCTGATAGATCAGGTCAGCGTTGACCTCCTGCGAAAGCGAGGTTTCTTGATAAAACGGCTGAAACGCCTCCAGAATGTCCTCTTTCTTGTTGGCAAAATCGAGAACGAAAGTATCCACCTTGCCGGTGCAAGTGCGATTCAATCTGGACAGCGTCTGCACCGCCTTGACACCCTTCAGCTTCTTGTCCACGATCATCGTGTGCAGCAGCGGCTCGTCAAACCCGGTCTGATACTTCTCTGCAACAATCAGCACATTGAAATGATTGTGGAACTCCGCCTTGGTCTGCGTTTCGGCGATGTGCGTTCCATCCGCACGAACATTCAGCTTCGGCTCGGTATACTCTTCATCACCGTCCTGCACAGCACCCGAAAAGGCCACCAGCACCTGCACATCGTTGTACTTCTGCTCCTCTATGTAGCGCTTGACCTCGTGGTAGTAGCGCACTGCCGCAAGGCGGGACGAGGTAATGACCATCATTTTACCCCTGCCGCCAATCTTGTTTCGGGTGGTTTCCCGGAAGGTCTCCACGATGATCTGTGCCTTTTGGGAGATGTTATACGGATGCAGCTCCTGATATTTGCGGATCACCTTAGCCGCACGGCTGGCGGGCACATCCGGGTTATCTTCGGAGGTTTTGACGATTTTGAAGCAGGTGTCATAGGTCATATAGTTCTGGAGCACATCCAGAATAAAGCCTTCCTCAATGGCCTGCCGCATACTGTAAATGTGGAACGGATGAAAGCTGCCGTCCTCATATTCCGTGCCGAACAATTCCAGCGTCTTGTCCTTGGGCGTTGCGGTAAAGGCAAAGAAGGACAGATTCTTATGCCGCCCCTGAACGGTCATTTCCCGCATCAGGCGGTCGTCCGGGTCCAGCTCTTCTTCGGCCTTGCCTTCGATCTCAGCGTATTCCCGCAAAGCGTCCTCGGTATCCGCAAGGGCGGCTTTCAGTTTCAGAGCCGAGCTGCCGGTCTGGGAGGAATGAGCCTCGTCCACGATAATCGCAAAGTTCCGTCCCACTACTTTATCCACTTCCTGATAGATGACTGGGAACTTCTGCAAGGTGGTGACGATAATGCGCACGCCGCCGTTGATGGCGTCCCGCAGGTCCTTGGAGGTCTTATCTTCCCCGATGGTCTCAATGGCGCCGAGGGTGTGGTCAAATCCGGAAATGGTCTCCTGCAGCTGCGCATCCAGCACGGTGCGGTCGGTAACGACGACCACGCTGGAGAACACCGGCTTGTTCTCCTCATTGAACAGCGAGGCCAGCCGGTAAGCCGTCCACGCAATGGAATTGGACTTGCCGCTTCCGGCGCTGTGCTGGATCAGGTAATTATGCCCGGCTCCGTTCTGCCTGACATCGGCCAGCAGCTTGCGCACCACATCCAGCTGATGATAGCGCGGAAAAATCAGCGTTTTGCCGTCCTTCAGGTTCATAAACTTCTGGATAACGTCCATCATACTGTCCTTCTGAAAGACGTTCTCCCACAGATATGCCGTCGGGTAGCCGTTTGGGTTTGCCGGATTGCCCTTGCCGCCGTCGTTTCCGGCTCCGTTGGAGCCCTGGTTAAAGGGCAGGAAATAGGTGTTCTTTCCGGCGAGCTTTGTGGTCATCCACACCTCGGTGTGATCCACGCAGAAATAGGCCAGAATGCGCTTGTTGAACTGGAAGCAAAGCTCCCTCGGGTCACGGTCATACATCCACTGCCGCTTGGCGTCGTCCACCGTTTGTCCGGTGTACTGGTTTTTTAATTCAAAAGCGAATACCGGGATGCCATTGAGCACCAGCACCATATCCACGCTCTTTTTTGTATCGGCGGAGAAGTACCACTGGCGATAGCACTCGATGGTGTTTGCCGCCCACTGGGCAGCCGCCGCCTGATTCAAGGCAGACTCCGGCTTGAAATAGCACACCAGAAAACGCAGTCCACGGTGCTTAAAACCGTGGTGCAGGACAGAGAGCAGCCCATCCGTCTCGCAGGCGGTGTTGAACGCTGTGCAGAACTTCCGCACCGGGTCCACCTGATTGGCGTTTTCAAATCGTGCCCATTCCTTGGGCTGGGTGCGCTGGACAAAGTCGATCAGGGTATTCACATAGAGCCCCTGTTTTGCGTCATAGGCGTCTGCACCCTTTGTATATCCGCCCGCCGGGGAGAGAAAGAAGGATTCTATATCCGCTTCAAAACGCTTTTCGGTGGTGATCATAATTCGTTCCCCTTATGTAAAGTTATCCTCTGTTGTGCTTGTTGAAATACGCAGCGATAACTGCACAAAACTCTGCCATTGCCTGCTGCTGATAGGCAGGCTCGATTTTGTCGCAGCCGTCCAGAAAATCAGACAGTGCCTTCGCTGTGTCCTGTACCTGCTTGACCTGCGAAAAATGGTGCTCCGCCTGTGCCTGCTTCTGGATATAGTCATAGTTCCAAATGTTGTAGAATGGATTCATTTATATGACCTCCTTCTTGCCCGTCACATACTCGTAAATCAGGGATTTCTTGTAGTTTTCGATTTCGGTGAGGTATTGCTGTTTTTTGGCAATCAAATCATCAATGCCATCGCATTTTTCGTCGAGATATTCAACAATCTCTTCTTGCTCACTTTGGGGTGGAGACACCACTTTTATTGCTCTGAATTGATCGGAGTAGGTTCTCCACCTCATTGCCATAATCCCTCTGCCAACCTTATAGCAGTCGCCACTGAATCCATTTGTGCGGAACAAATAGTGATAGAATTTACTATTTGTCTTTTGTTTTGGCGAATACACATCATAAGCGGGACTTGTAACACCAAAATATGCAGACCTCCCAATTGCCCCCATCCAACATAAAATGATATTTACCACAATATCATTTTCATATACCAGTTTATATCCATCTGCATTAGATGCTTTATTGCCGGTTGTTTCATCTAAATCGCAATGTTGAACGACACCCTTGTCAGTATAAAGAGAGATTAAATTGACTTCTTCAAGTGGTTTAAAATTCCTCTCGTTGCGATAATCAAAAAGGTTTTTTATCCTCACAACATCCCACTCCGCCGGAATGTCCCCAATCCATTCAATGCCGCTGTCCTTCATCGGCCTGTCGCCACGGATGCCCTTGGTGACTGCCTGCGTAATGACCGCCTGTTTCAGCTTTTTGTATTCTTCAATGGACGCACGGGTCTTTTCCAATACAGCGTCAATTTCGGCGCATTCCGCATCCAAAAACGCCGCAATGCGCTTTTGCTCGTGCAATGCTGGAAGCGGAAGCCAGAGTTGCTTGATAGTATCTTGGCTGATATTTGGTTGCCCTCCGCCAATAGCTTTACGAATTAAGTAATTTTGGGATGACTTAATCGCATAGAAAGCATAATTGAGGTTGTAAATAGAGGCTGAAAGCACACAGCAAGCTTGATTTACACAGCCGTCAATCAAGGAAATAGAAGTATTTCCAACCGAAGCGCCATACATCGCAATTACAATAAAGGGCGCAGCATAGATTTTTAACGCACTATATTGAGAAATGATACTTTCAGAAACATTATTTTTACAGCTAGATATTAAGGAACCGTTGATGTCGCCAGATTGAATCCAATTAACACAAGGAAAGTCACTGGTTATGTTTTTAGGCGTAGTGCCGCTACCAATTATGTTGAATAGCCGTATGGCTTTGTCCTTTGTCCACTCCTCCGGTATTTTCCCAATCCACTCAATCCCGCTGTCTTTCATTTCACGCATCTGCCGTCAGCCCTCCTTATGGAACAGCGTGTTCAGGCTGTCGGCAATCTCACGCTCCAGTTTTTGAATCCGCTCCACAATGTCGTCCACCGGCTCCGGCGGCTGATACTCATAGAAATAGCGGGTCATCGGAATTTCATAGCCCACCTTGGTCTTGCCCTTGTCGATCCACGCATCCGGGGCGTAGGGCAGGACTTCCCGTGCAAAATAGGCGTCAATGTCCTGCACCAGCGGCACATTTTCGGTGTCCCGCAGGGCGGCGTCCGCCACCGGCTTGCCCCGCTTCATCACGATCTCGCCGTTTTCATCCCGCTGCGGACGCTCCACTACAATTTTGTTGTAGCCGAACTCCTCACTGCCGAAAATCTTGCTCTCGCAGTACACGCCGGACTTGTCCCCATACACGGCATTGTTCCGGTATTCGCCGTAGGCCTGCACGATCAGTTCCCGGCAATGGTCGCTGATGTCGTTGCGCTTGGTGCCGATGGCTTTGCGGCGCTGTTCATAGCAGTGGGACGCGTCAATGAGCTGCACCTTGCCGCAGCGGTAGGTGGGCTTGTCCTTGCACAGCACCCAGATATAGGTGGAGATGCCGGTGTTCATAAACTGGTCGGTGGAAAGCTGGACAATGGCGTCCAGCCAATCGTTTTCCAAGATATACTGGCGAATATTGCTGGGGCCGCTCCCGGCATCGCCGGCAAACAGAGGCGAGCCGTTCTGAATGATCGCCATTTTGCCGCCCGGCGCCAGCTTGGACAGGCCGTTGAGCACAAAAAGCTGCTGTCCGTCGCTGATTTTCGGCAGACCGGGCGCAAAGCGCCCCAGCTCGCCCTTGGCGGCTTCGGCCTCCACCGCCTTCTGTTCCCGCTTCCAGTCGATGCCGAAGGGCGGATTGGAAATGCAGTACCGGAAGGTGAAGCCCGGAAACTGATCGTCGGAGAGCGTATCACCGAACCGCATATTATTGGGGTCGCCGCCCCGGATCATCATATCCGCCTTTGCAATGGCAAAGGTGGAGGGGTTAAACTCCTGCCCGAAGCAGGTCACCTCCACATCGCTGTTCAGCTCGTGGATGCGCTCCTCCATACAGGAAAGCATCTGCGAGGTGCCCATCGTCATGTCGTACACGGTCACATTGCCGTCATCCAGTTTGGCGTCGCACAGCAGCAGGTCGGTCATCAGATAGATGATGTCCCGGCTGGTGAAGTGCGCTCCGGCCTCCTCGCCGAAGGACTCGGAGAAACGCTTGACGAGATCCTCAAAGATATAGCCGCAGTCCACGGCGCTGATTTTATCTGGGCCGAGGTAGCCTTTGGGGGAGTTGAACTCCTTGATGACCAGATACAGGCTGTTGCACTCCACCATACGGCGGATGATGTTGTCAAAATCGAACTTGGCCAGCACATCCTGCACATTGCCGGAGAACCCGGCCAGATAGTCCCGGAAATTCGCTTCAATGTTGTCCGGGTCGGCCAGCAGGCTCTCAAAGGTGAAACGGCTGGTGTTATAGAACTGATAGCCGGAAGCGCGGGTCAGGAAACCGTCAATGACCGCCAGCTTCTTAACCTTTTCATATTGCTCGATCACCACATCGTGGGTGGGCAGCAGGCAGTCGTGAAACCGCTTGACCACCGTCATCGGCAGGATCACAAGGCCATATTCGTGGGGCTTGAACGGCCCGCGAAGCACATCCGCCACATTCCAGATCATCGTGGCCTTTTCCTGTATATTTACGCCCACGGCGCTGCTTTTTTCGTTAACCATTGCTTTCTCTCCACGTGTGCTTTACAGTGACTATTTCCTCACTGAATTGAAAAATCAACAAATTTTTTTCATCTCACTTCTCATCCGGCACGATTTCCACGATATCCTCAATCTGGCAATCCAGCGCTGTACAAATCTTCACGAGTATCTCCGTGGTGACATGCCCATTCCGTCCCATTTTAGTGACGGATGCTGGGCTGATACCCGCCCTTTCACATAGGTCTTTTTTCTTCATGTCCTTATCGATGAGTAGCTTCCAGAGTTTTTTATAACTCACAGACATAAATATCTCCTCCGTACCGATATACGAAAAATGCTCTGCCGCTTGGCAGAGCATTTGGTCTATTGCAGCCACACTGCCAAAGCCTATTCCAACACTTGACAGCGTTGTTTATAATAATAGCACATTTTGACATAGGAAGCAAGAAAATGATAGATTTGCACGATTTTTGCAGCAATCATAGCGCACAGGACTTTTTTCACAAATAGAGGATTTCCCTCTTGACTCTTCCGTTACGTCATAGTGTATGGTAAACTCACACGGAGGAGGGATACCCATGATGACCATTCACGAAGTCAGCAAACTGGCCGGTGTCAGTGTCCGAACGCTACACTACTATGATGCCATCGGGTTGCTGCCGCCCACAGCTCTCACGGAATCGGGCTACCGGCTGTATGACGACACAGCCTTGGCACGGCTGCAATCCATTCTGCTGTTTCGAGAACTGGAGTTTCCGCTCAAAGACATCAAGCGCATTCTGGATGGCCCGAAATTCGACCAGGCCACCGCTCTCACAGATCAGATCAAGCTGCTGGAGCTACGACAGGCGCGGTTGGGACAGCTCATCGCCCTCGCCCGTGAAACCTTAGAAACAGGAGTAACACCTATGAAATTTGACGCATTTGATAAGGCCGAGCAGGAAAAGTACGCTGCAGAGGTCAAAGAAAAATGGGGCAATACCATCGCCTATCAGGAACATCAGCAGCATGAAAAAGACGAATCTACTGGTACCCCTGCCGATTTGATGAGGTACTTTGCAAAGCTGGGTGGGCTGAAGCATCTTGCTCCTACCTCACCGGAAGCGCAGGCGGCCATTCGTGATTTGCAGCAATTCATCACCGACCATTTTTACACCTGCACGCTGGAGATCCTGGCGGGCTTAGGTGAGATGTATGTAGCCGATGACCGCTTCCGTAAAAACATTGACAAGGCTGGCGGTGAGGGCACGGCAGCGTTTGTCGCACAGGCCATCGCCGCCTACTGCGGAAAGTAACTCTTCTTTGTCTATAGCGCTGCAAACTTTGAGTTGCGTCTTTCGCTACCGTCTAACCTCTAATGCCTTGAAATGACTCTCGCTTAATGCCTCGCGGAGCCTTTAGCGAAACAAATTTGAAACTACTCTCCATATACATATCATTGAAAAGGAATCGATAGGTCTGCAATCAGAAAACAACCTTATCCTCTCTTTTCGTACTTCTCCCTCAGCTCGGCCAGAACTTGCTGATAGCTGGTCTGCCCGCTGGCGATTCGGCCAAGATTTCTGCGGGTATATTTGCTGATCGTCATCCCCTCGGCAGCAAATGTCCCGCAGATGTTGCTGAGGTTACTCTTATGCTTTGCTGCGGAGTATTTGTATTTTTCCAGCAGTTCTGCAATATCCTACTTAGCTGCATTTAATTATACCACCGGCAAAATGGATGCTCAATATCATTCTGTGAACTGATTATCTCTAAGTTTCTCTTGGAAATATTCGTCTGAAGAAACTGTATTTTTCAAGCGAGAAATGCTCTCTTTTTTCTCTACAAATATTGCTTGATTTTGTATCACTTTGGTGATACTATTTTTACAGTGATACTTAGGAGGATGCGGAGATGAATCAGAAAATTACCCTATATCATGGCTCCGAACAGATCATCGAATCTCCAACCTTTGGGTTGGGTAAGCAGAACAATGACTTCGGGCTGGGCTTCTACTGCACGGAAAGCGAGGAACTCGCCAAAGAATGGGCTGTATCCTCTCTGCGTAACGGCTTCGTCAATCGTTACAGTCTTGATACGGAATACCTGAAAATTCTGAATCTGAACAATCCAGACTATACGATTTTGAACTGGATTGCTGTTCTGGTAGCGCATCGTCTGTTTTCTATCAAAAGCCCAACCGCACAGCGGGCAAAACGATATCTGATCGACAATTTCGGCGTCAACGTCAATGCCTACGACCTGATCATCGGATACCGTGCCGATGACTCCTATTTTGACTTTGCTGCGTCTTTCCTAAATAACGGAATTTCCGTACAGCAACTCGCAAACGCTATGCGACTTGGCAAGTTAGGCGAACAGATCGTCATCAAGTCTAAATACGCCTTTTCGCTGCTGCATTACGATGGATTTTCTATTGCGGAAAAGGAAAAATATTATGTTCGCCGCAAGGCTCGAAATGATGAAGCCGACCAACTTTATTCGGATATACTTGAAGAGGAAACAGATGGTCTGTATATCCTTGATATCATAAGAGGAGGCATCCAAAACGATGACCCACGCATACCAAGAAATCTATCTGAGTAACGCGCAGGCATTACTGGGCGATGCTTTTGATTATGCTATCAACGCGTGTGGAGTTGCCGGAGATAGCTTTATAAAGCTGTTTTCCGTCAGTTCCGTCAGTAATCGGATCGAGAATGGTGAACCTTCATATCTTTTGGGGAAAAGCGGGATTGAAACTGCTGTTGATGTTCTCGTTGAGACTACGGGCAAAGCGCCGACCGCCAAGCCTCAAGCGAATTTCAGCCGTTCCAGAGAGTATTGGATCGGCTGGGCAGTGGCCTACTATCAATGGTTCTCCGGAAGAAAGTTCAGTGATATTTTTAAGGTTCTTTCGTTTGAAGATTTGCAGCAGATGTATTCCCCCCTTCATGAAGCGGATGTCACTAAATTCGCTGATATTGTCGATGCTAAAGTGCGCGAATACTTCGCTGATACCAACCTCAAACGTATCCGCACGCTTTATGGCTGCACGCAGGCAGAGCTTGCCAAGCGAAGCAATGTCAGTCTTCGCTCAATTCAAATGTACGAACAGCGCAACAAGGACATCAACAAAGCCAGTGCGGAGACTGTTCTTAGCCTTGCAAAAGTCCTCGGCTGTACGATGGAGGATCTTCTGGAAACGTAAGTCCGTAACAAAAAGGGTAGTCTTTCCCTTAAAAAACTACATGAATTACGGGAATGTAATAGCTTTTAAGGGAAAAACGTGATTTCATCCAGAAGGGGCAACTGACATGGATAAAGAACGTATGGCAGAGTTGGAGAAAATCGAAGCCCATGGTGCCGAGAACGGTTGGGTTGTACCGATGACAGAGGAAGACAGGGCATTCTTTGCACATTTTTGCTCGGTGTTTAGGCGCTACAATATTTCGCCCTTAAAGGCAACACGGCTGGAGTATGATTTTGTGACACGAGTCCAGGATAGTACATTCCATCTTCACCCAGCGTATAGGTTCCGCCCATCTGTTCAAAAATTGATTTTCCCATTTACGTATCCTTTCCGGCTATTCAGCCTATGCCGGTTTGCAATACGGTTAAAGCTGTTTCAAAACATTTCCAATATCTTCGTTGATACAAATTGAATTCGCTTGAATTTCTCTCGGTGCGTAGGCTTCACCCAGATTGATACAGGCATAAGTAGCGTTTTTCCACTCGTTTACTATGCGCCAGAAAGAAAATTTTATAATCGTTGGCGTATTCATTCCAGCGCCTAATTCTAAAAACAGAACCTTCAAGCTCTTGTGCCGCCGCAGAAAATCCGTGTATCGTTCCGAAGCACTATACCAACCCTCATCCTGCACAAATGTATCGTCACACCGCAGATTCATTGTCATTGGCTTGCCACAGAGCGGGCAATGCGGAACCAGTTCTGTCGGCACACGCATACCTTTCTGCTGCTCCACCATCTGACGAATGGTGGCTTCGTTATCATAGGTTTTCTGGCAACACGGCTTGTTACACTGAAACAGGCCATAATCACCTTGCGTATAGAACAGCCGATGCTTATCGAATCCCGCCTTTTGAAACTGGTGATCAACATTGGTAGTCAGAACAAAGTAATCCTTATTCTTGACCAATCCCAGCAAGTCCTCATACACTGGTTTCGGGGCTGGCGTGTAGCGATTTATCCAGATATAGCGGCTCCAATATACCCAGTATTCCTCCAGCGTGTCAAAGGGATAAAAACCGCCAGAGTACATGTCGCTGAAGTGGTACTTTTCTGCAAAGTCGTGGAAATGCTTTTCAAAGCGTTCTCCCGTATAAACAAATCCGGCTGATGTGGAAAGACCGGCTCCCGCTCCGATGATAACGGCATCCGCTTCTTCCAACGCTGAGCATAGTTTCTCTATGCCGTTAGAGGTATTTGTTTTCCCGAAGTTGCGAAAACCGAACATCACGCGCACAGCCTTTCCTGATAGTTTGTGGTAAGAATTTGCAAATGTCCTAAAATACGCTGTTTTCTCAATGTTTTCGTTCTCTTGTTTCCGGTGCGCAAAGAACGGAACACCGGCGTGTTGTAGCCGACGCCGAGCTCTAAAAAGAGGATCTTTTGTCCGTCCCGCGTGCGGAGGAAATTTTCGTACCGCTCCGCCGCGGCGTGCCAGCCCTCGTCCTCGGCAAATTTGTCGTCGCAGCGCAGGTTCATCGTCATCGGTCTGCCGCAGTGCGGGCAGCCCGGAAGGAGCTCCGACGGTACCGCCATCGTTGGCGTCCCATCTGTCGGCGGCGTCAGCACACCGTCCGCTACGGTGAAGCCCTGCGCTTCGACCATCGCGCGGACGGTTTTCTCGTTGTCAAACGTCTCCTGACAGCACGGCTCACTGCACTGAAACAGGCCGTAGTCGCCCTGCGTGTAGAAAAGATGCTTTTTGTCAAAGCCTGCCTTCCGGAAGCAGTGGTCGACGTTCGTCGTGATGACAAAATAGTCCTTGTCCCGCACCAGCTCGAGCAGAACCTCGTGCACGCTTTTCGGCGCGTTTTGATAGCGGTTGATGAAGATATACCGGCTCCAATAGGCCCAGAACTCCTCCTGCGGCGGAAACGAATAGAACCCACCGCTGTACATGTCGTGGAAACCGTACTTTGCGGCAAAATCCGAAAAATACCGCTCGAACCGCTCATCATTGTACGTGAAACCCGCCGAGGTGGACAGCCCTGCGCCCGCGCCGATGACGACAGCATCCGCCTCGTCAAGCGCGCGCCGCAGGCGCGCAATTTGCGCCGAGAAGCCGCTCGTAGATCGTTTTGTCGAGATCCTTGAAAACATTGAAAACCACCTTTATTTTACTGTCCGTCTCCACCTTACAGCGCCGCACGGTCTCCACGGCGATCTCCGCCGCGCGCTCGTTTGGAAAATGGAACACACCGGTCGAAATGCAGCAGAACGCGATGCTTCGCACACTGTTTTTCTCCGCAAGTTCCAGACAGGATCGGTAACATGACGCAAGCAGCCGCTCGTCCTCTCTTGTCACGCGGCCCGAGACGATCGGGCCGACCGTGTGGAGGACGTAATCGCACGGCAGGTTGTAGGCCTTCGTGATCTTCGCCTGCCCTGTCGGCTCCTCGTGCCCCTGCTCCGCCATCAGCGCGGCGCAGTCCTGACGCAGCTGCACGCCGGCAAAGGTGTGGATGCAGTTATCGATGCAGGCGTGGCACGGGATGTAGCAGCCCGTCATACCGCTGTTCGCGGCGTTGACGATGGCCCCGCACTTGAGGCGCGTGATGTCCCCCTGCCAGAGGTAAAGGTCACCACTGACCGGCCGCAGATCGTCGAGGTCGGTAATGCCCTCGTCTGCCAGCTCTTGCCGCAAGTACTCGTCCTGCACGCGCAGAAACGCTTCGTCTGCCACTTTCGGCATACGGACATTCATCAGCGAGCGCAGCAGCTTGCGCTGCTCCCCCGCGTCCCGCGGCACGTTCAGGCTTTGGTATTCCGTTTTTTCGTTCAATAGCGACCGGATCAGGTACAGCCGCCGCTCAGCCTGCGTCATGTTTTGCTCCTTTCTCAGGGCGTTTTACTTATTGGGGAAGAAAAAGCCCACCGTCATGTCAAGATAGTTCATTCCGCTGTAATCAGGATACTGTTCCTGCACCTTGGCCTTCATCTCGTCGGCGCTTTCGCTCTCCAGCGCGATCTCCTTGAGGTTCGTCAGGTAGTCCACCTTGGTCTGCGCATCCTTCAGATCCTCCGGCGTGTAATGCGCGGTCAGGACAAGGTCAAAGCCCTTGCGGATGTAGTAGTTGAGCTGGGAAATGATGCCGTCTGCATGCGGGCAGCCCGCCACGATGGAGTGGCAATCGTGGCCCATCATGTGCGTGTAAACACAGTTGATCTCCGGAATTTCAAGGTCGAACGCCTCAGCGTTGGGCTTCACGGCAAAGCGGATGCCCGCAAGCTCGATCTCGCCCTCGTCCAGCACGTGATCCACCCCGCAAATGCTGGAATCGAAGCTGTCACCGAATGCGTTCTTGAAATTCGCGACCAGCCCTGCGCCGCCGCCCGTCGTGTTATAGGCGACGGAGGATTCGGTGCCGTAGGCGGGGACCTCCGGCAGGAAGGACGCGCCCGCCGCATGATAGGCAACGAACTTCGCCTCGACCGTGACACCCTCGCTCTTAAGGAAATCAGTCAGCTCGCGAATATTGTCAAAAAAGCACGGCAGCTCGATCACGACGCCGCGGCCTTTCTTTGCCAGCACAAAGACCTCGTTGTCGATGAGGTCGCGGGTCTGATAGGCGTAAAGGGTGACGCCGTTTTTAGTATAGACGTCCACGCGGCCCTTGTCCAGCGCTACGTTACGGTCAGCAGTCTTGTTCATGATAAATATCTCCAAAATGTTTTGTACTCGAAAGGTTGTATTTTTCTTTCGTTGGCCTTATTATAGCGCCATAGAGAACTTTCGTAAAGTAAGCACAATATTGTGGCGTAGTTACCAAAAGGATACTATTGTATATTTTCAACACTTTTTTCACAGCTGATGGAGTGATACCATGATCGACAAAATGCTCATTCGTGGGGCAAAGGTCCACAATCTCAAAAATATCGACGTCGACATTCCGCTCGGTAAGATCGTCGGCATCGCGGGCGTGTCCGGCTCAGGAAAATCCTCACTGGCGCTCGGCGTGCTGTATGCCGAGGGCTCGCGTCGCTACCTTGAAGCGCTGTCCACCTACACGCGCCGCCGCATGACGCAGGCGTCCAAGGCGAGCGTGGATGAGGTTCTGTATGTTCCCGCCGCGCTGGCGCTGCACCAGCGCCCCGGCGTGCCCGGCATCCGCAGCACATTCGGCACGGGCACAGAGCTTTTGAACAGCCTGCGTCTGATGTTCTCGCGTTTAGCCAGCCACCGCTGCCCGAACGGGCACTACGTCCCACCTTCCCTGCTCGTTGCGGCGGGCAAGGAGCTCGTCTGTCCCGAGTGCGGCGCGCATTTCTACGCGCCGTCCGCCGAGGAGCTGGCGTTCAACTCACAGGGTGCCTGCCCAAAGTGCAGCGGCACAGGCATCGTCCGCACCGTCGACTTAGACACACTCGTGCCCGACGATTCCCTGACCATCGACGGCGGCGCGGTCGCGCCGTGGAACAGCCTGATGTGGTCGCTGATGACCGACATCTGCCGCCAGATGGGCGTGCGCACGGATGTACCGTTCCGCGACCTGACCAAAAGCGAAAAGGACATCGTCTTCCACGGCCCCGCGGAGAAGAAGCACATCTTCTACCACAACAAGAATTCCAACCAGGCGGGCGAGCTGGACTTCACCTACTTCAACGCCGTCTATACCGTCGAAAACGCACTCGCCAAGGTTAAGGACGAAAAGGGCATGAAGCGCGTCGAAAAATTCCTCAAGGAAGAGACCTGCCCCGAATGCCACGGCACGCGTCTCTCTTCTGCCGCCCGCGCGCCGAAGCTGCGCGGCATTTCGCTCGACGAGGCCTGCGCAATGACGCTCTCGGACCTTGTCGACTGGGTGCGCGGCGTACCGGAGAGCCTTCCTACGGAGATGCGCCCGATGGCCGAGAGCATCTGCGAGGCGTTTGAGAGCACGGCAAAGCGGCTCATCGACTTGGGCCTCGGCTACCTGACGCTCGACCGCTCGGCCTCTACCCTCTCCACCGGCGAGCGGCAGCGCATGCAGCTCGCCCGCGCCGTGCGCAACCGCACGACTGGCGTCCTCTATGTGCTCGACGAGCCGTCGATCGGTCTGCACCCG
>OJOL01000839.1_pt1 | contig 21253 bp, 14 predicted proteins | sample 1598121 | NCBI WGS metagenome assembly OJOL01 (sample SAMN01915219, study PRJEB22387) | human gut metagenome | isolation source: stool | host: Homo sapiens | place: USA
GCGGCGGCATTCAGACCCGACTATGCCGCCGCGCAGCTGCGCAGCGACCGGGCCGAAGCCGGCATCCGCGCAGCCCGTGCGGCCTTCAATCCGCAGCTGAGCGTCGGCGTCGGGGGATCGTGGCAGCCCTATTATCCCAACCGCACGGGCGCTACGACGGTGGACGGCTCTGCGTTCGTGAAACTCTCGCTGCCGATATTCCACTGGGGCGAACGCCGCCGCGCGACGGGCGTCGCCCGTGCCGTACAGCGGCAGAGCGAATGGGACGCCGCGCAACTCTACGACGATATCCTACGCGACGAGATGAACGGCTGGACGGCGCTGGTGAACAGCCGTGCGCAGGTCGAAGCCATGGAGCAGAGCCTGCGCATCGCCGGCGAGAACCTCGACATCAGCACCTATTCCTACGGCGAGGGGCTGGCGACGATTCTCGATGTGCTGCAGGCGCAGCTGAGCTGGATTCAGCTCTATACCAACGCCATCAAGGCGCATTACAATTACGCCGTGGCGGTGTCGGATTACCGGCGGATTACGGCGCAGCAGTAGCCCGGAAATAAGAAATCGGAGGGTCCGTCGGACCCTCCGATTTCTTCGCCGGATTGCGGTGTCAGGCTTTCGCCGGTTCGGTGCTGACCACCGCGATTTCGTGAGATACCGGGGCAATCATGCGGAACATGCGCATGATGCCGCAGTATTTTTCGTGCGTCAGCGACGCCGCGCGGCTCACTTTGGCCTGATCGTCCTCGGTGTCGCATTCGATGTTGTAGACGACGTGGAACGACTTGAATACGCTTTCGGACCGGACCTCTTCGGTCGAAAGTTCGCCCGATACGCTGATCTCGAAGCGCTTGGGACGCAGGCGCTCCTTCTCCATGATCATCAGGGCCGTCATCCCCGAACATTTGGCCGCGGCATAGAGCAGCAGGGTCTTGGGATTCATCTCCCCGCAGTCGGGACCGTTTTCGGGCACAAGTTTCGAATCCCCGGTCAGCTGCAACGTTACTTTTTCAATCATATGGCTGAATTTTTATTGAACAACGCTCTTCGGGCAAGAATCGTACCTTACTGCCGCATTCCGGCCGTCTCCGCAGGCTCCCGCCGCGGAGCCGCTTCGGGCCTGCTCAGCGGATGCTGAATCGTGAACCGGGTGCCTTTGCCGGATTCGGACTCGACCGAAATGGCGCCGCCCAGATACTCGGTGATCGTGCGGCAGATCGACAGTCCGAGTCCGACGCCTTTGACGAACGAATCGGCCTTGTAGAATCGTTCGAAAATCCGGTCCAGATGCTCCTGCGCGATGCCCTTTCCGGTGTCGTGGACGAACAGTTCGACCTGTTCGCACCCCTGCGGGGAGCGGAAGCCGAAGGTGATGCTGCCTTCGTCCGTGAATTTCGCGGCGTTGTTGATGAGGTTGTTGACGACCTGCTTGAGCCGCGATGCGTCGGTGATTATCGGTGTGTCCGCCTGCGGCATGTCGAGCCGCAGAAGGACGCCTTCCGGCATGCAGAGCCGCTGGGCTTGATAGATATCCGTCAGCAGGGCGTGCAGCGAGTGCTCCCCGAAATGGAATTCCATGGTGTTCGATTCGATCTTCGAGAGGTCGAGGATGTCCGAAATCAGACGCAGCAGCTGGTCTCCGTTGCTCGTTATGAGCCGGCTGTACTCCTGCTTTTCCGCCTCGCTGAACGGGATGTCTTCGCTGGTGAGCAGGTTGGCGAAGCCGATGATGGCGTTGAGGGGCGTGCGTATCTCGTGGCTCATGTTGGCCAGAAACGCGCTTTTCAGACGGTCGCTCTCCCGCGCCTTGTCGCGGGCTGCGCGCAGCCCGTCTTCGGAGGTCTTGTGGGCGTGGATGCTCTGGCATATCCCCACGATGCGGCAGGGCGATCCGTCGCCGGTCTGTCCGAGGTATACGGACTGCTCCTCGAACCACTCCCACGTGCCGTCTCCGCGCCGGAGCCGGTAGGTGAACGTGTCGGGATTCAGCTCTCCTGCGAGTTGTTTTACGAAGGCGTCGGCCAGCCTGCCGCGGTCTTCGGGATGCACGAGCCTGAAGAAATCTTCGGCGCCGATCGTGCCGTCGCCCGCCGGAAGTCCCAAGTGGGCGAACCAGCGCTCGTCGATGACCATTCTGTTGTGTCCGAGGTCGAAAAACCACGGGAATATCTTCGTCTGCGACAGGGCCATGCCGAGGATAAATTTGCGGGTGATCTCCTCCTCGGTATTGCGGAACAGAAAGACGATCCGGCGCAGCTGCCGCCGCCGGTCGTAGCGGCCGACGAAACGGCCTTCGATGTAGAATTTCAGGTTGGAGTCCCGAAGCCGGATATAGCTCCATGGCGGCAGGTCTCCGTAGCGGTGCCGCTCCCTGAGCCGGGCGAGAATGCCGGGCAGAAGGTCCTGCCGGTCATGACAGACCGAGAGGATGTCGGAGATGTTCAGCGGATGTGCAAAATCCCCCCCCCGCGGATGCGGAGTTCGTCGCATGCCCGTGCGTTGATTTCCGTAATTTCCCCTTCCGGAGTGAGCGTGACGGCGCCGACGGACAGCATGCTCAGTGTGTCTGTCTCGGACTGGGCGCCGGTGCGGGAGGCTGCGCGCGGGTCCTTGTGATGAAAAAGACGCGATTTCATCGAGTGGAGGTTTAGCGAATCAGTGACGCCGCAAGGTAGGGATAATTTTCGACAGATGCAAAAGCGGCGGTTTGCGGAGAATCCGGCCGCGGCATATATTTCGTTTCCCTATATGGAAAAAAGGTAAATTTTCGTATATTTGCCCTTTGTAAGAATCTAAGTGTCGTATGCGGAAAAATCTGAATTTATTGCTGGCCTTTGCCGTGTGTGCGTTGTGCGCGCCCGGAGTGCAGGCCGGAACCCCCGAATCTGCTGCCTTTATCGACCGCGGCAGGTCCCTGTTCGACTTCGGTCGCTGGACCGACGCCCGGCATGAGTTCCTGCAGGCGCGGGAGACGCTTTCGCCCGCCGACCGCGAGGCGGCGCAGACGGTCGACTTCTATCTGGCGGCCTGCGCCGTCGAGTTGGGCAGCCGCGACGCCGAGGCCGCGCTCCGCCGATTCGAAGCGCGTTACCCCGGATCGGTCTATGCCAACGACGTGCGGTTCTCGCTAGGCTCCTACTATTGCGCCGAGGGCGATATGAAACGCGCCCGCGAAGCTTTCGAAAAGACCGATTACAAAGCCCTCGGCCGGGCGCGCAAGGAGCAGTACGACGTTCGCATGGGCTATGTCGAATTCACCGACGGCGATTACGACAAGGCGTTCGGCTATTTCGACCGCATCGGCCCGCAGAGCGAATATGCCGACCACGCGCTTTATTACAAATCCTATATCGACTATGCCGAAGGCCGTTACGGCCGTGCCAAGCAGGGCTTCACGGCTTTGCAGCGCAGCGACGCTTACCGCGACGTGGTGCCGTACTACCTGCTGCAGATCGAATTTCACGAGGGCAACTACCGCTATGTCGTCGAGAACGGCGGCAAACTGGTGCAGCGGGCCGTTCCCGAACGGCGCAAGGAGCTGGAGCGCGTCATTGCCGAGTCGTGGTTCCGGCTGGGCGATTTCAACAAGACGATCGAACATCTGGACGCTTTTGCTGCAGCCGGCGGCGAGCTGGACCGCGACGGCAGTTACCTGATGGGCTTCTCGCTCTACCGCACGGCGCGCTATCCCGAAGCGGCGGAATACCTGCGCAGGGCGTGCGGCGCCGAGGACGCGCTGACGCAGAATGCCTCGTATCATCTGGCCGACTGTTACCTGCGGGCGGGCGACAAGCGGGCCGCCATGCACGCTTTCGCCATGGCCGCGGACGACCGCTTCGACGCGACGATCGCCGAGGATGCGCTGTTCAATTACGGCAAACTGCAGTATGAGCTGGGCGGCGGAGCCTTCAACGGCGCGATCAACGTGCTGACGCGCTATGTGGAGCAGTATCCCGCGTCGCCGCGCGTAGGCGAAGCCCGCACGCTGCTGATCGCCGCCTACTACAATTCGAACGATTACGACGCGGCCTACCGGGCCATCAAATCCTTTCCGACGCAGGATGCCGACATCCGCGCCGCGTTGCAGAAAATCACCTATTTCCGCGGACTGGAAGCCTACAATGCCGGCGACATGCGTGCGGCGCAGCGCTATCTGGCCGAGTCTGCGGCGATCAACGTCAGCCCCAAATATTCGGCCCTCAACTCCTTCTGGCAGGGTGAAATCGCCTTTGCGCAGGGCGAATATACGGTCGCGGCGGCCAAATACAACGCCTATCTGAAACGTGCGCCCCGCAGCGAAAAGGAGTATGCCATGGCGCTGTACAACCTCGGCTACTGCGCCTTCTCGCGTATGGACATGGCGCAGGCGCGCGGCTCGTTCGAGAAATTCCTCGCCGTCTATCCCGCACGTGACCGGTACCGCGCCGACGCCTGCAACCGTCTGGGCGACATCCGCTACTCCGACCGGGAGTTCGAAGCGGCGGTGGCCGAGTACGACCGGGCTGCGGCCTTGGGCGGTCCCGAAAAGTATTATGCGCAGTACAAGCGCGCCGTGACGCTCGGCATTCTGGGCCGCACGGAGCAGAAACAGCAGGCGCTGCGGCAGATCATCGCCGCGGGGGAGGGCGATTATGCCGACGAGGCCTCCTATGAACTGGGACGCTCCCACATCGCGCAGGAACAGTACGCCGAAGGCGCCGCGCAGCTGGAGAAATTCGTCGCCGACTATCCCTCGTCGCCGCGCCGGGCGCAGGCCCTTTCCGATCTGGGCCTCGCATACCTCAATCTGGGCGACAAGGAGAAATCGCTCCGCTATTACGACATGGTCGTCGAGACGGCTCCGCAGTCGTCCGAAGCCAAGGGCGCGATGGAAGGCATCCGCGAGATTTACGTTTCGGAGGGCCGGGTGGACGACTACTTCGACTATGCGCAGAAGGCGGGGCTGGAGAGCGATCTGACCGCCGTGTCGCGCGATTCGCTGTCGTTCGCCTCCGCGCAGAAACTTTACCTTGCGGGCCAGACCGATGCCGCCGCCAAATCGCTGCGCAGTTACGTCAAGAGCTATCCCAAGGGCTATTACGTGAACGATGCGCTCTATTTCCTGAGCGACTGCTACCTTCGCTCCGATCAGCGCGACGACGCCATCGAAACCCTGACGACGCTGGCCGGGCAGGGTACGAACCAATATACGGTCACGGTGCTCGAAAAACTCTCGGATATGACCTTCGAGGACAAGCGTTACGACGAAGCTGCCGCCGCTTACCGCCAGTTGTACGACGTTACGACGACGGTCGCCGGGCGTGAGGACGCCATGAAGGGCTATGTGCGTGCGACGCTGGCCGGGGGCGATGCGGCGAAGATCGAAGCGATGGCCGCCGATGTCGCGGCGCATCCCGACGCCGGGGCCGTCGCGCTGCGCGAGTCGAAATTCGCATGGGCCGAGCTGCTGCGTCGGCAGGACCGCCGCGCCGATGCCGTGAAACTGTATAAGGAACTGGCGTCCGACGTCCGCACGAAGGAAGGCTCCGCGGCCGCCTATTACGTACTCGAAGATGTTTTCGCGGGCGGCGATATGGACAAGGCCGAGAAGGCGATATTCGCCTATTCGGAGCGTGAGCCGCAGGCGTACTGGTTAGCCAAGGCCTTTATCCTGCTGGGCGACGTCTATGTCCGCAAGGGCGACAATTTCCAAGCTAGGGCGACCTATCAGAGCGTTGCCGACGGCTATTCGCCTGCCGACGACGGCATTGTGGCCGAAGCGAAAGAACGGATCGCAAAACTGAACTGATGATGAAACGCATATTGTTTGCCGCCGCGCTGCTGGCGGCGCTTCCCTGCAGCGTGAGCGCGCAGGTGGAAAAACGGGTCGAAGTGACCAAAGCCTATGTTCCGAGCGTCGAAAGCGCCGCGAAGCTCGCCGTCGAGCCCGATATGACCGACACGGTGAAGATGCGGCCCGAAATCGACTATACGATCACGCCGCTGTCGCTGCAGACGACACTCGCCACGCGGCCGATCCGTCCGGCGACGGTGACCTATTGGGAATTCAACCGTCCGCTGCCGTTCTACCTGAAGGCCGGGGCGGGCTATCCGCTCAATTCGGTGCTGGATTTCTACGCTTCGAGCCAGAACCCCGGTACGGGTTATGTCGTGGGGTACGTGAACCACGAGGGCCGCTATGCGAAGATCAAAAACGACTTCGGCATCAAAAACAACTCGACGCGGATGCTCAACCGCATCGGCGCCGCGGCCGGCAAGTATTTCGGCAAACACATTCTGGAGGGCGACCTTTCCTATGAAAACCGGATGTATCACCGTTACGGGATGTATGTTGCGCCGGGCGTCACGTCGGACATGGCCCCCGGCGCAATGGCCGATTACGGCGATGCGAATATCGCGGTGCGTTTCGGCGACGATTTTCAGGACCTGAGCCGTGTGAATTTCGAAATCGCGATCCGCGGCGGGCTGTTTTTCGACCACTCCGAGTGGCCGGATTATAACGACAAGGCGCGTCAGACCACGCTGGAGACCCATGCGAAGATCGCCCGCGGATTCGGCCGCCACCGGCTTGCGGCCGAGATCGGCTATATGCGGCTGGCCGGGCAGAAAGCGATCGACTTTTATAACCAGCAACTGATCCGTGCCGCCCTGCGTTACGGTATCGAGGGCGGGGTAGTGCGCCTCGAAGCGGGAGCCGACTATTACCATGACAAGGTCAAGAGCCTCGAAGCGGAAAATTACATCATTCCGTTTGTCCGGCTGAATCTGAACCTCGGAACAGACGGACTTTGTCCCTTTTTTGAGATGGACGGCAGTGTGGACGACAACGGCTTCCGCTCGCTGACCCGGCAGAATCCTTACGTCGCCGCAGCGTTCTGGCAGACCAAGAGTTCGGTCGATTACAACGGCCGTTTCGGTATCGGCGGCAGCATCTGGCGCGGGAAGTTCGACTACAGGGTGTATGCCGGATTCTCGGTCCGGGACAACCATCCTTATTGGTATGTTTCCGACAATTATGCGATCGACGGGGAAAAGGCCGTCGCTGGAGCAGCTATGCGCCCGGCACTGGCCCGTCAGACCCTGTTTTCGTTCAACGGCGAAATGACGTGGCGTCCGGTGAGCAGTTTTAGGACGGAATTGGACGTACACGGATATATCTATAACGACGACGAGACGAAACTGCACAACGGCGCGCCTGCTTTCGACGGCAGTCTGTCGGCGCACTACGACGGCCGCAAGATTTCGTTCGGCGCGGGAGTCTACTTGCAGAGTGCCCGTAAGTGGAGTGTGGTTTACGAAAATACGGAGACGGAAACTGCGCCCGGAGACACCGAGCAGCGTGTTACGATGCTGTACGATACTTTCGAAGCCCCCTTCGCCGTCGATCTGCGCGTCAATTTCGACTGGAAAGTTTCGGGCCGCGTGACGCTCTTCGCCGAAGGGCGCAACCTGATCAACCGCCGCCTGTACGAATATCCGTTCTACCCCGAATACGGGGCTAACTTTACGGTAGGGGTGAAGGCGAACTTTTAGAAGACTTCCCTCCATGCCGGTTTGGCGCATGCGATTTGCCTGCGGGGAGTATTCATGGAGGTAAATTTGCTATTTTTGGGAAATAATATTAATTTTGTCAATCATAAACTAATTTAAACGCAATATTTCTTTAATAATATTTATGGCTACACTGAAGAACCTCCCCAAAATATGTCCCTCCTGCGGTAAACGTTTGAGCGTGCACGCGATGCATTGCAACGGTTGCCAAACACATATCGAAGGCAATTACAGCCTTCCCGTGATGATGCAGTTGTCAGCCCCTGACCAGCAGTTCGTACTCGATTTCGTGAAGAGCAGCGGCTCGCTGAAGGAGATGGCTCACAAGTTGGGATTGAGTTATCCGACCGTACGCAACAGACTGGACGATATTATCTCTCAACTAAATAAATTCGAAAGCGATGAACAAGATTCTTAACCCGTTCGAATACCTGTCTACAGGGAAAGCGCTCGGTTGGGGCCTCGCGGGAACGCTCTTTTCCATCTGCCTGCTGACCGCGGTGAGTTGGCCCGTCGAGGGCGACGTTTCCAAGATTATCACGATTCTGTCGTCGAATCTGCTGTTGTGGCTGCCCCTCTCGCTGCTGCTGTACGTGATGGCGCTGGTGCTCTCGCCCTCCCGCATCCGGGCCGTGGATATCTTTGCCACCAATCTGTTCGCGATGCTGCCGACGATCGTTATTCTGGGAGTGCTGAGTCTTTGTTCCATGTGGCTGGGGAGCATTGTCTGCGAACCCCGCAGCGCCTGCGAGGTCTTGAAGCAGGCTGCCTACAATCTGATCGTGATCGTCCTGTCGGTTTCGATGGTCTGGTCGATGGTCTGGGGCTGTTTCGCCTACCTCGTTTCGGCCAATATGAAAGGATGGAAGAGCATCGTCGTTTTTGTGATCTGCTATGTCTTCGTGAGTGTGGTCAATCAATTGCTGATCGAATACACCAAATAGGCGGAGTGCCGTCCGACGCTATGCGGAACCCCTGCCGGGTTCCGTTTTTCGTTTCGGTCCGACGATGGACGGCCATAAAAAAATATGGAGCTGCAAACCGGAATTTACAGCGCCATATATGGTTGGGTGAGCTGATTATATCGCACCGCTACAACCACATACCCTTGCTCGATTCCTCGCCTGGGGGATTCTGTAGGAGCTGGTCGTATAAGACTCACCCGGCACAAAAGTAGGAATTTTTTATATCTTTGCAAAAATTTTCGACCAGATGCGTAAAAAAACTTTTCTCTATATCTTTTTTGCGGGCCTGTCTGTTCTGCTGATCGCGGGATTCGTCCTTCGTCAGCAGTTCTACGGCAATGCCGTGAAGACGGAACGCGAACTCTTTGTCAGCAGCCGGGCCGATTACCGTGCGCTCGTCGATTCCCTGCTGCCGGAGTTGAAACACCATTGGGCGTTCGGGGTCTATGCCCGGCGCATCAATCTCGCCGAGACCTTCAAGTCCGGACACTATCTCCTCGAACGGGGTATGAGCGTCATCCGGGTGGCCCGGATGCTCAAACTGGGCATGCAGACCCCCGTGCGGGTGACGATCAACAACGTGCGGATTCCCGCCCAGCTGGCGCAGAAACTCGCCGGTCAGATCGACGCCGATTCCGCCGCGATCATGCAGGCGCTGACTTCCGATGAAGTGGCCCGAAAAGCGGGTTTCGACAGCCTGACCCTTTTTTCGATGTTCATTCCCAACACCTATGAATTCTACTGGACGGTGACGCCCGAAGAGTTCGTGGAGCGGATGAAACGCGAATACGACCGTTTCTGGACGCCGGAGCGGGACGCGCTGCGCAAACGCAGCGGCCTGAGCCGGTTCGAAGTCATGACCCTCGCGTCGATCGTCTATGAGGAGACGCGCAAGACCGACGAGATGCCCCGCGTCGCCGGCGTATACGTCAACCGGCTGAAAAAGGGAATGCCCCTGCAGGCCGATCCGACGATCAAATACGCGATGCAGGATTTCGGCCTGCGCCGCATCCTGTACAAGCATCTGAAATACGAATCTCCGTATAACACCTATCTGAACAAGGGCCTGCCGCCGTCGCCTATCTGCATGCCGGGCATCAATGCCATCGACGCGGTGCTGAATTACGAAAAACACGACTATATTTTCTTCTGCGCACGGGAGACGTTCGACGGCTACCACAATTTTGCGAAGACCCTGCGCGAGCACAACGCCAATGCTCAGGCGTACAGCAGGGAGCTGAACCGGCGCAAGATTAAATAATTTTTCGTACATTTGTATTCATGCTGACGAAAATATACGAACAGAACCCCTCCGAAAGGGAGTTGCGGAAGGTGGTCGATGCGTTGGAGGACGGCGGAATCATCATCTATCCGACCGACAGCGTCTATGCTTTCGGCTGCTCGCTGCGTTCGCCCAAGGCCATCGAGCGGCTGCGCCGCATGAAGGGCAAGGACGCCGAGGCTTTTACGGTGGTTTTCGAAAATCTGGCTCAGGCGGCCGAGTACTGCCGGGTGGACAATGCGGCGTTCCGCATCCTGAAGCGCAACCTGCCGGGGCCTTTCACGTTCGTATTGACGGCATCGTCGGGCATGCCCGACAAGGCGCTCGAAAAACGGCGTACGATCGGAATCCGTATTCCCGGCAACGCCGTTCCGCGGGCCATCGTCGCGGCGCTGGGATGTCCGCTGATCACCACCTCGGTGAAGGACGACGACGAAGTGGTCGAATACACCACCGATCCCGAACTTATCCACGAGCGGTACGGCCGCGACGTGGCGCTGGTGATCGACGGCGGCGTCGGCGACAATGTGCCGACGACGGTCGTCGATCTCACGGGCGACGAACCCGAAATCCTGCGCGAGGGCAAGGGCGAACTGCAATGATTGGGAACTGATAATTCGGAATGATATAATGGAAAAACAAAATTTCTGGAACGATGCCGCGAAATGCGGCGCGATTATCGGGGCCATACTGGCCGTGTCGATGATCTTGGAGACGATGATGACGCTTTCGGGCAGCATGAAGTACTATGCCCTGATGACGGTCGAATGGATCGGAGTCGTCGTCCTGCACTATTACCTGCTGCACCGCTTCACGCGAAACCGTTCGAAACTCTATTCGGCCGAGGAGGGATTCTCCTTCGGACAGGGATATCTCTTCGTGCTGGCGGTGTCGGCCTTTGCGGGCGTCATCGTCGGAGGTGTGCAATATATCTACCTGCACCTGATCATGGGCTATTCGAATTACACCTCCCGGCTGGTCGAAGCGCTGACCGACATGATGGCGTTGGGCGGCGGCGTACCGGCGTCGATGGAGTCGGTGATGGCCCAGTCGCTGGAGCAGATTCAGACCGCGCCTGCCCCCTCGGTGCTTGCGACCGTCTGGGGCGGTATCTGGGTAAGCCTGCTCTTCGGCGCTGTTTTCGGCCTTATCATTGCAGGTGTGCTTTCGCGCGCTCCGCGGCCGTTCGATACGCAGGCCGGTGAGTAAGAACAGTAAAGCAGAAGATGAATATACTCGACATATCGGTTGTAGTGCCGCTCTACAACGAGGCGGAATCGCTGCCCGAACTGGTCGCATGGATCGACCGCGTGGCGGCGGAGCACGGCTACGCCTACGAAGTTATCTTGGTGGACGACGGTTCGTCCGACGATTCGTGGAGCGTCGTCGAATCCCTCAAAAAACAGTATCCGGCGGTGCGGGGCATCGGGTTCGCCCGCAACTACGGCAAATCCGCAGCCTTGTACTGCGGTTTCGCGGCTGCGGAAGGGGAGGTCGTCATCACGATGGACGCCGACCTGCAGGATTCGCCCGACGAGATTCCCGAATTGCGCAGGATGATTCTCGAAAAGGGATACGATCTGGTTTCGGGCTGGAAGAAGAAGCGCTACGATCCGATCGGCAAGCGCTGGCCCAGCAAGTTTTTCAACTGGACGGCCCGCACCGTGTCGGGAATCGGGCTTCACGACTTCAACTGCGGCTTGAAAGCCTACCGCCGCAAGGTCGTCAAGGCGATCGAAGTCTACGGTGAGATGCATCGTTTCATTCCGATACTTGCCAAGCAAGCCGGTTTCCGCCGCATCGGCGAGAAGCCGGTGGAGCATCGCGCCCGCAAATACGGTCGTTCGAAATTCGGTCTCGAACGTATGCTGAAAGGTTATCTCGACCTGATTTCCGTACTCTTCATGTCGCACTTCGGCCGTTCGCCGATGTATTTCTTCGGCAGTCTGGGAACGCTGATGTTCCTTATCGGCGGCGGCACGACGGTCTGGATCATCGCCGCCAAAATCTGGAAGCAGGTCCACGAACTGCCGCTGAGGGCGGTTACCGATCAGCCGCTTTTCTATTTGGCGATTCTGGCGATTATCCTCGGAGTCCAGCTGTTTTTGGCGGGATTTTTGGGCGAGCTTATCAACCGCGGCTCCTCCGACAGGAACAAATATTTGATCGATAAAACTTTATGACCCTATGATACAACGAATCCAAACGCTTTACATGCTGATTGTCACGGCGCTTATGGCCGTTACGCTTTTCGCTCCGCTTGCGTGGTTCGCCGGCGAGGCCGGCGAGTTCGGGCTGTATGCCTTTTCTTTGAAAACCGCTGCCGGCGAATCCGTGCAGCCGACGGTTTATATGGGCGTCGTGCTGGCGCTGGCCTGCGTGCTGCCGTTTATTACGATTTTCCTGTTCAAGCGCCGCCTGCTCCAGCTCCGGCTCTGCGTGGTGGAAATGGTGCTGCTCGTCGGCTCCGCCGTTATGGAAGGCGTGTACTACTTTCTCAGTTACCGGGTGTTTGCGGAACAGACGTTCCATACGCAGGTGCTGAAACCTGCCGTCGTGCTGCCACTGGTTTGCCTGCTTTTCGCATACCTCGCCGCACGTGCGGTTTTCCGCGACGAACTGATGGTGCGCGCTGCCGACCGCATCCGTTGATCCCGAAAGACTATTAGCCCCGGAATATGCAGAAACGTGCGTATTCCGGGGCTTTTGTCTCCGATGGTGTCCGCATTGGACGCCGATGTCCGCTAATTAACCTAATCGTAATATAAAAAAGGCGTTTAGGCTTTTGCCGGTCCGGAAAATAATTTTAAATTTGAGGCATAATATTACCATTATGTAAGGAATCGTAAGTTTTTTTTAGAAATAAAATAAAAGTTTTTAATCAATTTTAAACAACTCTTCTATGAAAAAGTTAAACCTTTTGAGGTTATTGTTCGGTGCGATGTTCCTGATCGCCGCGACGGCGTTTACATCGTGTGTGGATGATAACGATGACGACGGGATGCCTTATCTTGAGGTTGCTCCCGAAGCATTGACCTTTTCCGCCGAGGGCGTGGCCGAAGGTGCGTCTGCCGTTACGGTGAAAAGCAATCGTCCGTGGACGCTCGCTTTCGAATCGGGCGCAGACTGGGTGACGCCTTCCGCGACCGATGGAAAAGCCGGTACGACCGAGGTCGAATTCTCGATCCCCGCAAGCAACGAGAGCCGTACGGCAACGCTGAGTTTCCAGCTCAAGAACTCCTACGGCGCCTATTTCACCAAGACGGTTACCATCCAGCAGGGTGAGGCTCCCGTGGCCGGCGCAGTCAGCGAACTGGTCGCTTTCATCAAGGATACCCATGCAGGCGTGGAGAGCGGCAACACCGTTCCTCTGGGATACAGCAAGGCATCCATCGAAGCGGTCATTCTGGCCAATAACGAGTATGGCAATAATTTCGGTAAACTCTATGTCGGCGACAACATCTCGCTGCCCAACTCGGCTATCGTCCTTTACGATACGAAGGAGTTCACCAAGGCTAACAGCGTAAACTATCCCGTAGGCAAGAAAGTCACGCTCGAACTGTCCGGCGCCGAATACTCTCCCTTCGGGAATCTGCGTGAGTTGAAGGGCGTGACGGTAACCGTATCGGACGATGATCCGGTCGAGCTTGTTATCCCGTCGCTTTCCGCCGCAACGTTCAATTCGGGTAATTATCAGGGCCAGTACGTGCGTGTGAACGACCTTACACCGCAGTCGGCCTATGTCGGCGAGGCTTGGGCTACCGGTGCCAAGCGCAAAGTCGTACTCGACGGTCCCTCTTCGACGACGGTCCAGAGCTACATGGCCACAGCCACCGACGCTCCCGATTTCGGAATGCTGTATATTAAGGCTGCTACCGGTCCGATGCTCGGTACCGCCGAACAGAATTTCAACAATATCCAGCTGATTCCGACCAAACCGTCGGATGTGGCCGCTTTCGTTTCGAACGATCCCATCCTGTCCGTCGATCCCGAAACCGTCAGTCTTAACGCGGCAGCCGGTTCCACCGGAACGTTCGCAGTCACCAGCAACGGCGATTGGACGGTTGCCAAAGCTTCGGGCGACGGCTTTACGTTCGATCCCGACAAGGGTTCGCAGAACGGCACCGTGACGATTACGGCGTCGAAGGCCAATGAGACGAATGCCGAGGTTACCCTCGGTACGCTGACCGTAACCGACGGAACGAATACGAAGACCGTCACTGTAAAACAAAAGATTGCGTCGAGCGATATTCTCTTCGAAAACTTCGGTACGAATCCCGTTAGTGAAAATACGGATGTGGCTCAGTTCAACGATTATCTCCGCGATGGTTCGGGTGTAACCGCTCAGACTACCTATACGGGGAATAAGGCAAGTATCCGTAAGACCGGAGCGCCCGACACCGATGCTATTTCCGGTCCGAACGCCCTTTGGGTCGCTTCGAACGGCTATTTCGATGTGAACAAGCTCAAACTGGAATCCGGCGAGACGAAACTCCAGATCAAGTTTGCCGCTATGGCGTCGAATGCCGCCGTAGGTGCGAGCGATATCACGCTTTCGCTGAGCGGCAACGACGGCGGATCGTGGAAGACGGTTACCTATGAACTCGAATCGATTGCCGGAGAGTCCAAATACAAATGGGTAATCTGCAACTTTACGCTGAAGACTGCCGTGTCCGAACTGTCGCTCCGCATTGCCAGCAGCGTCGGAACGCGCGTCGATGACCTGAGCGTAACGACAGGCGCAGGCGGTCAGGAGGTCGATCTTCCGACGAGCGGCGTGGTTACCGAGCCGATTACGATTCCCGAAATCGTCAATGCGATGACCGGAACGGCTACCGTGATCGACAACGACAAGAACCGTACGTTCGAAGCGGTTGTCTGCGGCGACAAGACGTTCCATAACTATCCCAACGGATATAACTACCTGATGACTCCCGGCTCTTCGGATCCTAAGAACGGTATCGTTCTTTACAACTTCGATCTCGACGGTAAATTCGAGACCGGCGATAAGATCAAGGTGACGCTGAAAGCCGGTACTGCGAAGAGTCAGCTTTACAGCAATTCGGTATATCAGATTTCCGGTGTGACGGAAGCCGATATCGAAGTTCTTTCGCAGAATAATGCGATTACACCTGTAAAGGTTGCTCCTACGGCTATACAGAATTACTTCGGTATGCCCGTGACGGTGGAGAATACCACGACCTCTACGGGCGGTGTATGGCAGCCTGTTCCCGAAACCCTCAGCAACGTTACGGTTTCTTCGGCAGGAACGGATTTCGTCGTGAACTTCAATAAGATGGCTACCGGATTCGATTTCGCCTATGTTGCGACGACCGGTACGATTTCGGGTATTGCTACGATATTCGACGGCAAGGGGCAGATCGCACCCCGCAACGCCGCTGATCTGGCCGCATTCAACGGCGGTGCCGCTACGCCTGCGGTTACGACGGCCAACGCTTCGAATGTAGCCGAGACGACGGTGACGCTGGGCGGCTCGATCGCCAATGCCGATCTGGCCGACTATTCGGCCGTCGGCGTGGAGTATGTGGTCTTCGCCACGGGAAATACGCCCGATTGGACAGGCTCCGTGAAAGTTCCGGCCGCAACGAAGGCTGCGACATGGACCGTAGACGTTACCGGCCTGACGAAGGAGACGCAGTACGCTTTCCGCGCCTACGCGACTCCGAACACCGGCGATATTCTTTATGGCGATCATAAGACGTTCGTAACGACCGGCGGAAGCGGCGGTGCGACAACAATTACGATTCCCGAACTCTTGGCCAAGATCACGGCGACTTCTGCTGCCGAGGTGATCGACGAAAATGTGACTTATACCTTCGAAGGTGTAATTTGCGGTGATCCCAAAGCTGGCAATGCTTCTTTCGGTACGCTTTACGTGATGACTCCCGGAGCTACGACCGGTGGAAACGGTATTTCGCTTTACAACTCGGTATTTTGGAGTGAAGGTGACTATAAACTGGGCGATAAAGTGCTCGTCACGCTAACGGCAGGTGTCGCAAAAGGTCAGATCCGCAATTCGATTCCTCAGGTTTCGGAAATCGGGACCGGTGAAGTGATCGTGCAGTCGAGCGGTAATGCAGTAATTCCTATCAAGGTGAATTCGGTCGCCGATATTTCGAATTATTTCAATATGCCTGTCACGATCGAAGCCACAACGAGCGCTGCCGGCATGTGGATGGACAGCGGAGCGAATACGACCCGTACGCTGACGGCCGGGGGAGCCAATTTGGCCGTTTATTTCAATAAGAATGCTTGGACGACATTCCAAGATCAGCCTTATAGCGCAACGACTGCCGAAATTACGGGTATCGCAGCGGTGTATTCGGGCAACAATCAGATTTTGCCCCGCAACCTCGACGACGTGAAGAATTTTGCGGTTACTGCTCCGTTTATTACGGATGTAACTCCCTCTTCGCTGTCATGGGCTTCTGATGATACGGCAGAAAAGACCGTGACGATCGAAGGTGTGAATTTCAATGGATTTACGTTGTCTTCGCTGACTTCCTTCAATGCGTCTGTCGAGGGGACTACCGTAAAGATTTCGCCTAAAGCTGCCAATACGGGCGATACGGACATTAAAGAGACTCTGACTATTACGGCTACCGGAGGAAACGATGCTACAGTTGCTTTGACGCAGTTGAAAAAAACGTCGGGTGGTGAAGTGACTCCCGGTGTTGCATATGTTTGGAGCCTTGTAAATGGTGATTTAGGTTCGAAAGCCGATGGTGTGACCATCGTTAAAGGTACGCCAGAGTTGGAATGGATTACGAGTCCTACTTGGTCGGGATCATCGTTCTACTTTGGAAACGACAATAATAAAGGTGTTCAGGTTGGATCTAAGAATCAACCGGCCAGCCAATTTGTATTGAAATCCACGGCATATACTGGTGGGGTGAAAAAGATTGTTGTTAATAGCAGTGGAGCTGCTAGTGCTAATGTAACTTTGAAGGTGCAGGTCGGATCTACGACATTTGTTTGTGATGGAAATAGCACTGCTGATTTGACGTCTTCGGCTGCCGAATATACATTTGAAAATGCAGTAGCTGTTGAAGGTGACATTGTTTTAACATGGGATAATGCAACTAGTGTAGCAGGAAGCGGTAAGGCTTTTTATATTAAGTCTGTTGCTATCAACCCGGCAGAATAACCGAATATCGACATTCCCTCTCCCGGCAGGAAATCCTGCCGGGGGAAGGTTGTCTTAAAATGCGTATTTTCGCACTTAGTTTTTAATTGAATGACGTTGATATATAAATATAGTTCGCGGATGTTTGCCGCTTTCCTTGCGGCGATGGTGCTGATAGCTGTCGCCTTTACGGGGTGCGGTAAGGATTCCGACAATAAGGGAGGCGGGGGCGCCAACTCGGTGGAGTGGGACCCTGCCAAGACCGTGCATCCCGATCAGGAGGGCGCTGCCGTGCTGCTCGTGACCGGAGATACGGGGACGCCGTGGACGGCTGAAATCATTTCGGGAGCCGAATGGATTTCGTTCAACCGGACAGCGCCGGGAGGTCAGACTGTCAAGACGGGAAAGGTCGGAACGAGTTTGTCCGACAAGAATCAGTATGTCTATTATTGGCCGAACAACACCAAGGACGAGCGGCATGCCCTGATCAGGTTCGAGTTCGAAGGCGAGATGCCCGTCGAGCTTGAACTCGTCCAGTTCAGCACTTCGTCGGACGATGATGTATACGAGACCGGCCATAATCTGGTCTGGCCCGAAATTCCGGCGAAGAAGGAGGACGGCAACTATATTTATGTGTCGCATTTCGCTCAGCTCAACAACCGGAATATGCGTAATTACACGTTGTGTTTCGATAAGACGAAGCGCGGTGCGTGGTGGGTGGCATATCCCCTGCACGACGTATATATCGGTTCGGGGCGTCCTTCCAAAGACCCGTGGGCCTTCGATCCCAAGATTTCGTCGTTATTTCAGGCCGATCTGGGACGGGGCAGTTATACCGGATCTTATGACCGTGGTCACCAGATTCCGAATGCAGACCGCAATGCCAATATGGCCATGCAGTACCAGACATTCTACAACTCCAACGCTACGCCTCAGTATGGCACGCTCAATCAGCAGGGGTGGATGCGTCTTGAAGGCAAGGTGCGCGACTGGGTCTGCTCCGATACGCTCTACGTAGTGACGGGCGCCTATTGGAAGCCCGGCAGCACGGCATCGACGACCGACAAGGCCGGACAGGTGTGCCCGCTGCCCAGCCATTATTTTAAAGTGGTGGTGCGTACGGTGAAGGGAAATATCCGGCAGCCCGGCGACCGGCTGGGCAATCTTCCGGCCGGCCAGCTCAAGTCCATCGGATTCTGGGTGGCCAACGAAGGCGGTCAGGGTGAGGCCAAAAGTTGGGTGAAGAGCGTCAAGGAGATCGAAGAGCTGACCAAGTTCGAATTCTTCCCCACGCTGCCTGCCGAGGTCAAGACGCAGAAGGATGCCGCCTCTTGGGGATTGTAAAACCTTAAAATTTCAGAACGATGAAAAAACGACTGATATTCACTTTGTTCTTGGCGGCGTTCGTCGTAATGTGCTTTGCGCAGAAGCCCTACAAGGTGATGTTCTATAACTTGGAGAACTTTTTCGACACCATCAACGATCCGGAGGTGCATGACGACGAGTTCACGCCGGAAGGCCCCAAGAAGTGGAATTCCGCCAAGTATTACAAGAAGCTCGGCAATATCGAGCGGGTGCTTTTCGACGTTGCTGCCGCAGACAAGAATTATCCGGCTGTTATCGGCGTCTCGGAAGTCGAGACGCGCTCGGTGCTGGAGGACATCGTGGCGACGCCCAAATTGGCCCCCGGCAACTACCGTATCGTGCATTACGATTCGCCCGAAGCCCGCGGCGTCGATGTGGCCTTCATGTATCGTCCCGATGTGTTCAAACTGGAGGGCAGTTTCCCGGTGAAAACCGTCGTGCCGCAGCTTCCCAACTTCAAGACCCGTGACATCCTGACGATGTGGGGAACCATCGAGAACGAACCCTTCTTCTTTATGGTGGCGCACTGGCCTTCGCGGCTGGGCGGCAAGGACGCTTCGGAATTCAAGCGCATTGCCGTCGGGGAGCAGATGCGCCGCATTGCGGATTCCGTGCTGAAGATCAACCCGGCGACCAAGGTCGTAGCCATGGGCGATTTCAACGACGATCCTACGGACGAGAGCATTGCCGAGGGTTTGGGTGCCAAAGCCAAGATGAAGGATCTCAAGCCGGGCGATTTTTACAATCCCTTTGCCGATATGCTCAAGGCGGGACTCGGAACGCTGGCTTATGGCGACGCATGGAATCTCTTCGACAATATCGTGGTCACGGAGAATCTGGCTACGGGTTCCGAAGGCAGACTTCGTTTGCAGAAGGCTTCCGGATCGAAGTTCTACGGCAATATCTTCAAGCGGTACTACATGCTGCAGAAAGAGGGACAGTATAAGGGATATCCCCTGCGTACGTACGTGGGAAATAACTTTCAGGGCGGTTACAGCGACCACTTCCCGGTGTATATCTATTTTGCCAAATAAATTACTTACATAGTCTATGAAAATCAAGAGTCTACTAATTTTAGTGCTGTCGCTTGTGACGCTGACCGCCTTTGGACAGGACGGCGGCATCAAGGGCAGGGTCGTTTCGCGTGCGGGACGCATTGCACTCGGCGACGTGAAGATTACGATGACGCCGGGCGGTACGACAACGGTTTCGGATGCGCAGGGTAACTTCGTTTTCGAAAATATTCCTGCGGGCGAATATTCGCTGCAGTTCGAAACTCCCGAATTCGAGACTTCGAATATCGCCGTACGTGTCGGTTCGCAGATGCGCGACATCAATGCGGTGATCCTCGTGCCCGATACGCAGCGTCAGATGATCGACGACGCAGTCTTCGCGGAGTTCGACACCGAAACCACCGACGATGCGCAGGCTTTGCCCACGTCGCTCTCGGCTTCGAAAGACCTCTTCAATAACATCGCGTCCTACAAGTTCAGCGAAATGCGTTTCAACGTCCGCGGTTACGATTCGCAGTATCAGGACGTGTATATGAACGGCATTCAGCTCAACGACGCCATGACGGGCTATACGCCGTGGTCGTTGTGGAGCGGTCTGAACGACGCTACCCGCAATCAGGAAGTTACGTCGGGCATCGTGGCGTCGGACGCCGGTCTGGGCGGCATCGGCGGTACGACCAATATCGTGACGAGTCCTTCGCAGATGCGTCAAGGCCTGCGTGCGAGCCTCGTAAACGGCAACTCGATGTACCGTTTCCGCGCGATGGTCACCTATGCTTCGGGGCATCAGGACAACGGCTGGTCGTATGCCTTTTCGGTTTCGACCCGTCAGGGCGGCAACTCCTATGTCAATGGCGTCTATTACAACGCTTTCGGTTATTTCGCCGCTGTCGAGAAGCAGTTCGGCCAGCGTCATCGTCTGGCGCTGACCCTGCTGGGCGCTCCTACCGAGCGGGGTGCGCAGCAGGCGGCGACGCAGGAAGCTTACGATCTGGTCGGCAATAACTATTACAACCCCAACTGGGGCTGGCAGGACGGCAAGAAACGTAACGCCCGTGTACGCAACAACCACGAACCCGTCGTGATGCTGAACTATACGTTTGACATTTCGGACCGCTCGAAACTCGATCTGGCCACCTCGCTGCGCTTCGGCATGAACGGTTACTCGGCGCTGACGTGGCAGAACGGTCCCGACCCGCGCCCGGACTATTACCGTTATCTGCCGAGCTACTTCGCGCTCGACAAGAATATGCTGGGTGCGGCTTGGCAGCAGGTTTATTGGCAGGCCAACTACCAGAATATCCGCCATTTCGACTGGGATAAGATGTATCAGACGAACTATATCCAGAACGATCCGGTCGATGAGGCGCAGTACGGTCCGGGCCGTCGTTCTAACTATATGGTCGAAGAGCGTCACACCGATCAGCTGGATTGGAATCTGGTTGCCAACTTCTCGCATATCTTCCGCAATAACTCCAAAATCTACGGAGGCCTTTCGCTGCGCCGGAACCGTACGGAGTACTATTCGGAGGTCAAAGACCTGCTTGGCGGCGACTATTGGGCCGACATCGACAAATTCGCCGAGCGCGACTTCGGTTCGAACGCCATCGCATATCAGAACAACCTCGACTATTACTATCGCCACGGTCATGCGCACGCAGCCAAAGTCGGCGACAAATACGGCTATGACTACTATGCGCACGTCCTCCGGACGAAGGCATGGGCTGCCTATAATTTCAATGTCGGCGGTCTGGGCGTAACCGTCGGCGGCGAAGTGGGATATGCTTCGCAATGGCGCGAGGGTCTTTGGCGCAAAGGCTTGTTCCCCGACAATTCGAAGGGCGATTCCAAGAAACTCGACTACCTGACCTACAAGGCCAAAGGCAACTTCAGCTACCGCTTCTCCGCGGCTCATACCGTCGAAGCGAATGTC
>OJOL01000858.1_pt1 | contig 20866 bp, 25 predicted proteins | sample 1598121 | NCBI WGS metagenome assembly OJOL01 (sample SAMN01915219, study PRJEB22387) | human gut metagenome | isolation source: stool | host: Homo sapiens | place: USA
GCGGTGTTTGGAGGCCGAGCCGTATTTGCCGAGTGTTTCCAGCCGTTCGATGGTCTGTTTCAGATATTCACCGACCGTGCAGTTTATTTTCCGCCCGTTGGTTTCCAAAAGATTGTCGAGAGTAACCTCTACCTCTAATGCTTCCAAGCGTTTGATTTTGCGGCGGAGTTCGTCGATTTTGGTGTCGATGCGGAGTTGTAACGCCTGCAATTCGGGAGTTTGACCCTTAACACGTTGATTTTCAAAATCCCATTCATTAATGTTGAGTGTTACACCCGTGCTGATGTGTTTAAGTTTTCGGTTTTGTGTTAAACGCAGGTGAACGGGCGCGGCGTTTTGATTGTTCAGTCTGTCTTTGCGAAAGACGGCGTTAATGCTGATATTCATTTGTTTGCATTGTTGCGCAAACAAGTTTAACCGACTGATTTAGTGTTAAACATTTCCCCGAAAACGCTCTCTTTTCCGCCCGAAAATGCCCGACGACAGGGCAGGAACACAAAAACAAAAAGACTGATAATCATTGATTATCAGTCTTTTGCTTTGTACCCCCTCAGGGGATAAAAGACTGCCTTTTCCTAAATCGGTATTTTATTGATATTTCAGCTATTATATTTGATTATAGGTGTTTTACATAGTTTTATTTTTGACAACTCCGGACAAGTAGGGACATTTGTATTTGGTTGTGTGGTGCAAAAAAGCTAAACTTGCACCACCACTAAATCAATACTCCGATGGCTACTATTTCTGCGTTCGTTCGTTCTTCAAAGAAAGGAGCAAAATGTAAAGTTCGGTTTCGTATTCGGGACGGACGGGACATTCAACTTTTTTACACGTCAAATTTAGAAATAAATCCGGCACATTGGGACGCGAAACGGCACGAAATTAAAGCAAAGGTAGTTTATGATACGATCGCACGGGGAGTATTCAATGCGAATGTAGCAAAGTGGAAAACTATTTTATTAGATGTATACGCCTCGTTGCCTAACAAAGATAATATATCTTCTGAATCCTTCTGCATTGAAGTTGATAAATATTTGCATCCCGAAAAATTTCATTTGCAAAAGCAATGCTTTTTTGAGTTGTGCGATGAATTTCTCCAAAAACGCAAATTGTCGCAGGTTCGTCAGGCCAACTTTAGGGTCTTGTTTCGAGTATTAAGGCGATTTGAGATGTGGAGACAAACAAAGGAGGATGGCTATATTTTAGATATAGACACTGTGACATTGGATGATTTGTATATCCTCGATAATTATATGCGAAATGAACATGTCATCGTTTTATCCCAGCCTCAAATGTATAAGCAAATACCAGAATCTCGCAAACCGAATCCCAGAGGATCTAATACGATTAGTGGCATGATGAAGAAGCTGCGTACTATCTTTATCTGGGCTGTTGATAATGAAAAGACGACGAATAATCCATTTAAAAAATATACAATCGATGATTGTGTTTATGGCACCCCATTCTATATATCAATAGAAGAGCGTAATAAGGTTTACCATACCAATCTTTCTAGGCATCCAAAGTTATCTATTCAGCGAGACATATTTGTGTTCCAGTGCTTGATAGGGTGCCGAGTAGGTGATTTGTACACATTAACAAAGGACAATCTAATCCGTGGCGCTATTGAGTACATTCCCCGTAAGTCAAAAGATGGGCGACCTATAACAGTTCGCGTCCCCCTGAATTCTATCGCCAATGAGATATTAGAGCGTTATTCTGACTATGAGGGGCCGTCGCTCTTACCATTAATCAGCGAGCAGAAGTATAATCAAGCTATCAAGAGGATATTTCTTGCTGCTGGACTAAAGCGCAAAGTAACAATTTTGAATCCATTAAATAGGCAGCCTGAGCAAAAACCGCTCTACCAAGTTGCGTCGTCCCATATGGCGCGCCGTACTTTTATCGGGAATCTGTATAAGCAGGTCAAAGACCCTAACCTTGTGGGATCTTTGTCGGGGCATACCGAAGGCAGCAAAGCATTTGCCCGCTACCGCGACATAGACGAGGAGATGAAAACCGATCTGGTGAAACTTCTGGAATAATCAAATCGTATTCATCAACTCGCATACGACGGCAGCGAATATGGGTGCGCAGCATTCGCTCACTTCGAGCATCGCCATCCAGTATTGGGTGTCATCTTTTTCCATGTCCATTACATTTACAACAGGTGAATTGGTGCACATCTTCCCATAGCGCCTGGTTTATTTCGCCAGTAAGGTATGCTACCTCTTCCCCGGCCATCGGCAGGCCGAGGGTAAGGGCTACATCGTCTACGAGGTGCCGCAGTTCGTGCTCAAAGCTGTTAAGAAATTCCCACGGCGAGGAGTGCATCCCTATTACTATGACACTTTGCCGATGCTCCTTGTTGGAGTAGGTGAATCCCGTATCCATTTCGCACTTCACCATATTCCCCTGTACGCGATGAAGAACCGTATCGGGGCATCCGATGTCGGTAAGGGACTTGAGTATTTCGCCCGTATAGTAGCACGTCACGGCATAATATATGCGCAACGTCCATCCATACTTGTGAATACTCAAGTCCCGAATCTTCATTTTTCCTCCCTTTTCCCGTACTTGCGCCAGTTTCGCGCCAGTCTCCTTCGTTGCGCCCGGTTGAAGCGCTTGTTCTCGAATACGTCGTTCACTGCCCCGGCCAGTTCCTGGTACTTGTCGGCAGGCAGGTTACGGACGAGCGTTGCGATATTTTTCATTCTTAAAAAAATGTTTATTTTTGTCCAATATGGAGCCTTATCAAAACCTATCTTTAGACAATTTGCCAAACGAAGAGTGGCGCGACATTCCCAATTATGAGGGATTCTATCAAGCATCTACTATGGGGCGCATAAAGAGCCTTGATAGATTAGTCAATGCAAGGAATAATCATTTACGGTCTCATCGTGGTAAAATAATCCGTCAAACACCGTATTTAAACGGCTATCTGAGCGTCATGCTATCCGTTCATGGCATACACAAGCGTTGTTCTGTGCATCGTCTATGTGCTGTGACATTTTTACCAAATATTGCCAATAAACCATGTATCGACCATATCAATACAATTATAACAGATAACCGTATTGAAAATTTACGCTGGTGTACGCTTAGTGAAAACTTGCTGAATCCCATAACTGTAAATCGTATTTCTAAGGCCAAGTCTGGTGCAAAGTGTTATTTTTATGGCAAACAATTCGGAACTCGGAAGATTCGATCCATAACTATCAATGGCGAAGAAACTGTATATCCTTCAATAATTGCCGCAACAAAGGCTGGCATATATAAATATAGAGGGATACAACAATGTCTTAGCGGTCATCAAAAAACACATAGAAATATGCGCTGGGAGTACTGTGATTAGACCATGTCCTCCCATATTATTGGAATGCCTTCCGCTATTGTCTTTGCATAGTATTCATCCATTGCTCTTGTTGGTGCGCCGTCTATATCATCAAGATAGTCTTTGACGAATTTAGCCAAGTACTGTTCATTCGGTAACGACGACCCAAGGAAGTCTGCTTTTGCCATATTTGCAACGTAACAAGCATTGTATCCTACATCGTTTTTTAATTCTACGCCATATTGTTTGAGAAGTTGGTGAACCTCGTCGTTTGAATAGGGCGTAATAGGGGTTTCTTTGCCGCTTGCATCCTTTTTCTTCATTTTGCCAACGGCGAATTCGCACATTTTCTTTGAAAAGTGCCAACCGTAATTTTCGAGATATTCCCGGAACCCTGCCGGGAAGTTTTCATGTGTATCTAACCTGTCCATATTTTTCGATTTAAAATAGGAGAGGGCACTGCGGCCCTCTCCCTCCGGTTTACCGCCTGCGATACCGCGAATAGGGGCCTGTACCCCTTACGCCACGGCGTTCGCCGTAGGCGTCGTCATACTCATACCCGCCGCGGTCATACTCGCCACGTTCGCCGTAGCCGCCACCTTGTCCGTAGCCGCCACGCTCACCGTATCCGCCACGGCCTTCACGCCGGCCTTCTTCAAAGCCTTCTTCGTAGGCGCGTCGGAGCTCTCGCTCCATCTCCTCTTCGTGGCCGCCGAAGCCGCCACGGCCTTCACCTATGATTCTCCAACCCATAGTTACTTTGTTTTTGCAGGTGGTTCAGACTTGACAAGGCTCCTCAGTTCTTCCGCCGTCGGTATCTGGCTCAGCCGTTCGTTCATGTCAGCGAGCATCTTCCGCAACTCCCTGTTTTCGGCTTCGAGCTCTTTTGAACGCGCAGCTTCGGGATCGAGCTGCATCAGGATCTCATCGTAGACCTTCAGGTTGGCTTTGTGCCTGTCGAATGATTCCACGATGTCACGGCTTGCCTGCTGTGCCTCCATGATGGTCGGTTTCAACACTTCACGTGTCGTCGCTACGGTAAGGCCGTCTTTCGAAACGATGTCCGCCAGCATGGGGACGCCCCACGGCTCGTTGCCCTCTATCGAGATATTGATGAACTGCTGCATCGGCGAGAACTGCCCCGGTTTCTGGGGCGGAATGTACGGGGCCGACACATCTTTTACATTCGCTGTATAAAACTTTGGCTGCTCGCGATTGTCGAAGACGTAGACTAAGGAGCCTTTTTTCAAGTTCTGAAACATCTTGGTTAATGATTTGTGAAAGTCAGGGAGAAGGAGTTACCTTCTCCCGTTCTTTCTGTTAATTGTTTTTTTAATTCAGACGGCACCGGTCATCAATTGCAAAGTATCGGTCTGCTTGTCATACCATATCTGGTATACCCCTGAACCCGGAATATCCGATACTGTGACATTTGCTCCGTTGTACGTCGTCAGATTCTTATTTTGCCCGTTGGTTTCAAACAGCACGGGAAGCGTTCCCGTTGTGCCGGCAGGGACTTCCTGTACCAACTCAACCAGCACGAGTCCTCGGTACCACGAATTTGCAAATGCGTGGTTGGGAAAGGAAAACACAACACCCGTGGTCTCCACTGTCACGCCCGTAGTTTTTAGTACCGGTATGCCCCTGCGGTTAACATACTGAAATGGGAATACTGCCATATTTTTGTAATTTAAGTTATTATAACTAATTTTACATCGGGATAGGTTGGAGTCATGACCAACTGATAAGGGCTTGCCAAACGTCCTTCCCTCTTTTTCTCGTTTGGCACCACTAAATTGTTTGGCAATGACAAATCGGGAATTTATAGAGAGAATTGCTCTCGAAGGAGAAGAATGGCGTATTATTGATGGTACGCTCGGCTATTTCGCGGTATCTGATTACGGTAGAGTTTCATCGCTATCCCATCGCGTGAGCGGAGGTAATAACAATAGTTGGATGACTAAACCTCGCATATTAACTCCTCGCCCAAATAGGGGAGGATATTTGAGAGTTAGACTTACATCCCTACACGGAGTCGATAAGACTGAATTAGTCCATAGGCTTGTTGCTAAAGCGTTCATCCCCAATCCTAATAACTATGCATATGTAGACCATATAGATGGGAACCGCACGAACAATGTGGCACATAATCTTCGTTGGTGCACTCGTTCAATGAACATGCTTAACCCTGTCACAAGAGAGTGTGCAGCAAAAGCACGAAGAATACCCAACAAGAGAAACAGAAAGCCAATTGTTCAAATTAAAAATGGAATATTGGTTGCAAAATATAAAACAGCATCCGAAGCCCATCAGTTACACGGATTTCACATCGGAGGAATATATGAATGTATTCGAAAGCCAACTCGCACATTGAAAGGATTTCATTGGCGCTGGCTTTCGGATTGGGAAGCCTCTTATCAGTAAGTCAAAGAACATTTCACCTATCGGCGAATAATAGCATTATCCCCAAAATCCGCCGTTCCCCCCAAAGCCAAACCCTGCACCATATCCGAGACCATATTGTGCGGCAATACACGTAGGCACACCGACAATAGGCGAATAGGGCACAGTAGCCGTTTCGGGCAGCTTGCACTTGATGTTATTCACGTCATTCTGCAAAGCCGCTACAGCGGCGTTCACGGGGGCTACAGCCTGTCCTACAACACCGGCCATGTAGGCGTTTTGGTGTTCGAGGTTGAGCTGCGTAGTCAGAGTGCTGTTCTTCTCGCGCAGGGCATCAATTTTATCCTGCAATGCAGCTGCCTGCATTTGATCCAGTTTGGAAATTATCGCTGTAGTCCCGCTTTGAGAAGTTTCGCGAATTGTGTTTTGTAAATCACAGGTCTGACGTTGTGTTTCATAGGCAACGCTACTGAATCCGCGCTCCATGCCCACATTGACGCCATTAATGGCCTGCTTCATATCACAGCAACACGCGGCGATTTGATTGCCGATCTGACAACCCATCGACTGCACGGCATTGATGATTTGCTGGCTCGACATCCCCAGCATGCTCTGGATGTTGCACAGCGTAGACTGAATCTGTTGCGTCGAGCAGTTGAGCGACGATGCCAGCTGAGTGATCGCCGTGCCGTTGCCTTGAATTGCGTTCATGAGAAGTTCGCGTCCGGCGTCACCGTTGAGCTGCGCAGGCAGACCGTTCGCGCCGTTGCCTCCGAATCCGAAGCCGTTACCGCCCCAGCAGAAGAAGAGCAGGATGATCCAGATCCACCAGCACCCGTCGCCGCCCCATGCACCACGGTTGTTGTTACCGTTCATGAGTGCCGCTACGAGGTTGGGATCCATGCCCTTGTTGCCCATCATTGACGAGACGAGAGCCGCGATGTCAAGGCCGCCACCCGAGCCGCCTCCATCGAAAATATAAGTTTTATCCGAACCCATTTTTAATGATTATTGAATGATTGCCGCCCCTGTCAAGGCCGGGCGTTCACCTGTTGCAACATTGCAAAGGTGGCTGCGGGCGGCAGGCATATCAATTCATTGGGGCGCAGATGGGAGGCAACTTCTTCGCAATAAGTTCGCACTGTATTTCGAATATAGGGTGGCTGTATCGCTTGCGTTCATCGAACCCGGCGACCATCTTCTCTATGGCGCGTCGGGAGAACCGCATCATCCGGGCGATGTCGGTGGTGTACATGCCGTTCTTATGGCAGAAGTGTACGAGCATGTAGCGCGCATCGACCACATCTTGAAATTTATCCTTCGAAAGGATTTGTTCCTTAGCTATTTCAGTTTCAAATGCAACACATTCGAGTATTTGTGCAAAAAGCTCTGATTTACGCATATACTTTCCCGATTTTTTATTATAAATTTGTTATACCACTATACAAAAAGCCAACACACCGATTCAAGGAATAAGTCCTCAATGTGGTGCGTTGGCACAATCGTATAGTGGTATATGCGGGAAAGCGTTGGGGACTTTTTTATGCCCGTACCCCAAGGCCCGTTATTCGGTTACAACCGATGGGAAGTCATCCCAGTATATGTAAATCATCTCTTCCATTGCGCGTAGTGTTTTCGTATTTCAAGGTATTCAGGGTTATCTTCATGGGCATATGCTTCCTGTTCGAAAGTTATCCTTCGGTACTTGAAGCCGTGAAATACCCAATCCAATAGGTAGACGATGTAGAAGGGCACATATAACAGTTCTCTCATCTGTGCGGTGTGTATCGCTTCGTGGTTTTTATTTTTATCCGACAACGGGCGGGCGGACTTGCGGGCAAATACGATCCCGAACAGATTGATAGCCTTGTATCCCTTGAAGGGGATGATGTCGTTATAAATTATCTTCATACCTGTCAGAATTGCCATAAAATAACACCTACTCCTACGCCGACCGTAGGCTGGAACCCTTGCGGCGTGTACGCCGCCCCGATCCCGGCAGTCAGGGCGAAGCGGCTCCGCCGGGTGACTACCTGCTGTCGGGTGGTAGTGCAGTTGTATGTTTCTATCCAGTCGAGCGTCGGCCGCAGGTTGCCGATCCGGGGCCCGCTGACCTGTGCCCGGTAGGTGCTGTCCGAGTAGGGGCGTGTTTCCATTGCCACCTTCATCTGCACGCTGTCTGCCCCGACTTTCACAACGACGGTCTCCGTTACCGTGTCGGGCGGCGCGAAGAGCAGCACCGGCACCGAGATGTCGGCGAAGCGGTACGTGCCGGGCAGCGGTTCCGGTCTCGGGTAGAACACCGTGTCGATACGCGTCGTTTCTTCGACAACCACCGACGCGGCGCCCCTGCGGTATCCCCAGCCGAAGAGCAGGGCCCCGGCCGAAAGGGTGGCGAGCAGGTAGAGAATCAGGCGTTTCATGCTTTTACAAACAACTCCCACCCGGCCTGCACGTCGAGCATCTTGGCCTCGACGCCGTTCTCTACGAACGACATGGCCGCAACGATGGGAACCATCACGTCGCGGTTGGTCGTGGTGATCCGGCTGTCGGCGGGCACCCCCGATCTTTCCGCCACGGTGCGGACATAGGCGTCCGTGTGGTTCTCCTCCGACGGGGCCCAGCGGCCGATCATCTTGCGGATCGTGTCCAGCCCGTAGTTACGCTGGTAGTTGTTCAACAGCTTGAAGGCAGCTCGATAGCCGTATGCCACCGTCGTAAACTGCGCGAAACGCTTGTCTTTCGACGGCACGACCTCGCCCTGCCAGGGATTGCCGCCCCGTGTCTTCTCGATGTTGAGCGGGTTGTTGTTTCTGAGCCCTCGTGTCATTGCGCGATGTGTTTAGTGTACAGGATATGCCCGACCCATCCGGCCATAGCACAAACAACCCCCACGAGGATGTAACGCGGGAATACGATTCCGAGCACTACGGCCACGGCCGCAACGATGCTCCATACGATCCATTTCTTTTTCATTTGTCCTTTTGTTTTTGTTTGTAGTTTTCCAAATAGGGAATCTTCTTAATCATCTCGAACGAGAGCACATAGTACAGGAAGTCGATGTATCGGTTCTTCGGGAATATGCGGTTCAGGTTCTTGAGGATGTTGACCCCGTAGAAATATATCAGGGCATATACTGCGAGCGAGATCGCCGACATCGCCCCGTCGTGGTTGTCGATGTTGTCCCCGACGAGCAGTATCATAGCCATCAGTCCCGATATTACCGCAGCCTCGGATATGCACTTGAAAGCCTTGCGGAATATGAATCCTTCGTGCTGTACGAGCACGCCGGCGAACAGGCCCGTGAAAAAGTTCGCGGCGAATATAATCATGCAGGCCGTCAGTATGTCGTGTATGGGGGCTATGGCGTTGAACATGTACACCAGGGCACCGATCAACACCTGCCATACTTTTTCGCAGAGCCTTTCTATAAATCTCCACAATGCTTCCATAGGGTGTATTCTATTGTTCGGGCAACACGTTTGTCTGCGCCTGGGGCGCCGCTTCCGACTTCTCCAATTCTGCGATCCTCTGTTCGAGCCGTTTCAGCACCGCGGCTAATGTTTCTCCTTCGGAAACAAGCACGGCCTCGGCTACGGTTACGGGATAGAACGGCTCGCCGTTGGGCTTGTTGGTCATATACATCTTCATTGCTCAATATTTTGAAAGTCCATAACCGTTTCTTCGGCGGCCAGCTCTTCGGCACGCCGGGCCCTCAGCTCCGCAAGGGTCTTTTCATTCGCGTTGTACTCCGCGTTGGCCGCTTCGTACTCCTCATAATCCAGAGGATAGGTAGCCCGGAAGTCAAGGCCGGACTTACTGCATTTGGCCGCCCTATCGTCGGACTTGGCCATGACTGCCCGTAATTCGAGCTGCCGTGATTCGAGGGTGTCGATCTGTCGTTGTGTTTCCATGGTTCAGATAATTATAAGGCGCAGACCGGGCGGGACGAGAATTTATAACACTTGCCTGTATAGCCCAGAGAGCCGGTCCTTCCGTTATAAATGTAGATGTAACTCTCCTGCATCTCGCATGAAGTATGGACATAATAATAATAACCATAGCACGTGGTAGCTTTCAAGCGTAAGAGCGTACGGTTTACAGGGTCTTTTTCCACGTCAGCGGCGAAACACACCCTGTCGTGCATCAGCAGGTAGACCTCTTCCGACGACGGCAGCCACCATGCCCCCGCCTCCAGCCCCGTCGTCATTCCGTCCACGGTGATGCCGAAGTCGAGGGCTGCGGCGGCAGCCGGGTAGCGGTACTGTGTTTTGCCGTAAATATCCTCGAAGGTAAGCCGCCCGATCAGGTTCGTGTTGGTCTTGCCATCCTGCAACATCGTCCCGAACTCCGTAGGATATTGTGCCATGTGCTCGGCGAACAGGTAGTCCTTGTAGGTGGGATACACGGCAACCAGATCGGGGTTGTCGGCCTCGGTGAAAACGCTCTCCCGAATGACTATGCCGCTTCCCGGCTTTTGTCCTGTGGCTGCCTGGCCTCTCTCCGAATAATATTCCGCGAACTGGTCGAGGACACCACCTGCCATATTTGAATTCACACCATTCTTGCGGCGAATTTCTTCTCTGGTTCCTTTGATAAGTATCCCCGTGAGTGTTGTCTGATAGCTCACGTTCTCCCGAGGATAGGTGATTTGGCAGCCATTCGTAACGTTGATAAGCACATAATTGGGCGACCATGTGTTTATCGACATGACAATTCGTGCCCCTGCTTCATCGACAGAGGCTGTCCAGCCATAAGTGTTTTTGATCTTCTCGTCCGCATTGATCTGCGCGGCGATATCCGCGAGCGTCGCACCCGGGGCATAAGTGAATGCGTGGTCGGTATTATAGATACGAAGCGTGAAGGTTCCCCCCGCAGACAGTTCGAAGCCAGATAGGGCGACCTCGTAAGAGTACGCCCAGCAAACGCTGCTTGCCGCATTGCGAAGCGACACGATCAGCACCCGCTCGCCCTGCCGGGCATAGACCACGGCCACGGGAATCAGTTGGGGAGGTATCTTTTCTGTAACCAGCGTATCGCCTTTGATAAATTTCAACGTACTATCCGTCTTGTCAAAGACGACGAGATCACCGACACCGGCGGCCGATTTGCGGATCACGGTATTCACACCGTCATAGATCAGCACGCCGTCGTCTTCGACGTATGACACCGCCGACTGTGTGTCCTTGCGGTTCTTGTCGGCCGTGTAACCCGCCTTGTCGGCGTATTTGTTGACTTGTGACATGTTGTATGCAGTTTAAGCGTTCTTCCAGTCCGACACCGCGCCGTTGCCCACGGAGTGGTAGACCGCGTTGTTCTTCGTATCGACATAGAACTGCCCCGCGCGGTCGGGGGCTTTCGTCGGCGCACCCTCGCCCGTGACGACGAGGTTGTTGTCGCCCCACACACCCAGTTTTTTCACCTGCAACTCCGGGATCAGCACTTTGCCCGAGAGCATTTCCATGAGCAGCCTTTCGAGGTGCGTCACGCGCGCTTCGAGCGTGCAGTCCGAGTGCGCGATAACCGAAATTTCGCTGAACGAAGCATCCGACCACGGCGTGAGCTTGTGCCTGGACAAGAAGTCGGCATCGGTGATCTCCGGCCCCGTCGTGTAGTAGGTGTTGCCCAGCAGCGTGACGTCGACCTGTGTGAAGGGAGCGCCGCCCTCCACGTCGGGCATGTAGAGCGCTTTGGTTCCGTCGAGCGACAGCAGGCGGCAGCCGATGATCTCGACGGCCATATTTTTCGCCGCAGCATCGGTGCTTGCGTGGATGGTGGCCGCGCCCGTCGAAGTGCCTACGTGCGTGTCGCTGACGCACTCGCAGCCGTCTAACCGAATGGTCTGGTTGTCGGCAAGGCCCGCGCCGACGGGTGAATGGCACGTACTGAAGAGTTTGCAGTTCCGAATCGTCGTGAAATATCGCTCAGATGCGGCAAAGACCGAATCGACATGTACGCAGTAGCAGGCTTGGTGACCGCCGGCGCTGGCGTCCGTATAACTTTCGTCGTTCAGGCAGTTGACGGTCATGTTGGCGACGGTGCATTCGCCGCCCGCCTCGATGATCTTGGCGCGGTTCACGGAGTTGTTCTCATACGAGACGATGACGCCGTCGCGGCTCTCGCCGATAAGCGATATGCGGTTCGCCCCCTTGTTGATGATCGCATACGGGTAACCCATCGCCACATTCTTCGGAGCCTCGTGATCGTAAAGGCCGTTGCGGATAAACACCGTGACCGCGTTGTTCACGACATCGAAGGCGTCCCTTGCGAAGTCGCACGCCTGCGCAACCGAGAAGAAATGCCCCGTCCCGCCCTCGTCCACGGTGAAGGAGTCCGTGTCGAAGTTTTTCAGCGTGGCGCGGCTCTCGGCGTCGCACCATGCGTCATAGTTGTTGAGCGTGACGATCAAATCCTCGATGGTGACCTTTTGGCCGATATTGGTGGCTGCGGGTATGCTGATACCCACATTCAGCCGTCCCACTACCGACGCCGCCTTGCCGCGGTAGTAGATTTCGTAGGTGCGGTCTGCCTTGAGGACGAACCAGCGGCCCCGCTGGTCGAGATTGTCCGAATAGGTAATGATCCGCAAAGAGCACTCTTTGTCCACGCGCAGCTTCATGCGCACGAAAATAAAGTCCGAAGCTGCGACCGGGATGCGGCTGGTCAGGGAGAAGTTCGACGTCACGCCTGACTGCGTAGGCGTAACGACCATGCTCCGATCCGTGATGTCCGAGCCCGTATTGTTATAATAGCTCTTCGTAAAGTCCTTGAGGATGTAGGCTACGTGGTCTTTGTAGCCTAATTCAGTATTCAATTCTTCCGAAGTCACATATCCGGAATCATTTTCCAGTTCGGACAGTTTCGTGGGAAGCTCCGTGCGGTCGGCCTTGCCCTGGATCATCTCCTGCAATGCCAGTGTCAACTTGTCCCAGGATACGGTGTTGTTGAGCAGGGAGGCGCGGATTTCGGAGCCTTCGACCGTAACCTGTATCTCGGAACCGATAGAGCCGACATATACTTTCACGAAGTCAGAAACCGGGATGGAGGATATGGAGCCGTCGGCATTTACGAACTCGATAGATTGGGTATCCTCGTTGTAATGCAGCCCCATCATCTCGATAGGCAGGTCGATGATGAACTTGGCACCGCCCTTTGTCGTGAAGGTCAGCTCGTAGGTTTTGTCGTTGAACTCCGGCAGTCCTACGCAGGTGTTGAGCAGCTCCCGGATGTCGGGATGCGCCGTGGGGGAGGTGTTGTGCCGCTCGATCTGGCCGCTGACGTCCGGGGTGGGAATTTCTGAGATCGCCTTGTCCGTATAGTTTTTGGCCTCGGTCAGTGTCTGCGCATCCCCGCCGGATATGTTGCTGTTGAGCTCCTCGGACGTGGCGTCAAACACATCGCTGACATTATTCCATAGTTCTGTTGTCTTGGTGTCCGTGTACGACTTTGCTTCAGCCAGTGCGCCCGCCGCAGCCTCCGTCAGCTCCTTTTTGGACACCTTGTCGGACAACTCCTTCCTTATCTCCGTGTCGTCGTAGTTGGAGAGCCCGGCCAGCTTCTCCTTCTCCTGGTCAGTGTAGTCGTTCGTAGAAAGCCCTTTCCCTTCTTCCTTGTCGACCTTTTGGGCAAGGAGTTTGTCAATATCCCCTACCTTATTTACAGCGTCATTTGCCGCTTTTGCCGCTTCGTTCGCGGCGTTTGCAGCGTTAATAGGGGCTTCGGCATATTCTTCCTCCGTAAGTTCGGAATTCGGGTTGTATTTCTTGAATGCCTCGTAAGCACTCTCGCCGGGCAATCCGATAACAAGGCTTGACGCCTCAAGGTTGACAGTTTCCGTTGTAAGGTTGCTTTCGTCTTCGCCACCTTCCAAAAGTGTCGTAGGAACCAATTCGAAGGCCTTGCAGTAGTCGACCGCCGTTTGCCCTCTCTTCTGCAAATTCTCCCACATGGTGAGACGGTACACCCCGATGGATTTTTGCATTGCTCCGCTGATGGTGAAAATCGCGGTGTTGCCTTCGGTGGTGAAATCGACGGGAATGTCCATATGCGAAGGCAAATGGACGAAGAGTCTCAGGTCGCGCCCTTCGAGTGCTACCTGCTGCCCATTGGTGAGTATCGGCCAATGTATCTCTATGTCCTTGCCTATCCGGATGCGTTTCATATTCCTTTCGAGCGTTTATTCTTTTTTGAGAGCGGACATGATACTGTCGTAGAAGACCGCCTTGCACATCTTTGCGGTATCAACGATAATCAATTCCTCCTCGTCGGAAACTTCGATGCCGCCTTCGCTGTGGAGGATGCGGAATGCCAGGTCATGCGCTACGATGCCGTTCATGCCCATGTATATGGCGTTGGCAAACTCTTTCCTTGCATCGACGACAATATGCCCGGCGCGGGAAATGTCGGTGAACAGTTTGAACTCTTTTAAATTCAATGTTTTCATATATCCTGTTTTTGTGTTAATATTGGCACCAGTTGGCCGTCCACATACTGTTCATATGATCCCACAATATGATCCACAGCTTACCCCAATCCAAGGTAATTTCAGTGTTGTTTTGAGAGTTGGAATTGGTGCATATCCTGTGCTGGGTATTCCCGCGCGTCAACTTGACATTGCCGCTGCCGACCTTTCGGATGAAATAAATCTGCCCTTGTTTTGGTGAAGACGGTAAAGTCAGCGTAATCTCTCTCGTAGCCGTACTGAACACCACGCTGTCCATGTCGGTCAGGGTTCTATTGGAAGAGGTTCGCACATTCCTCAGCCTGAAACCCGTTATGAACCCCTCTGGGATATATAAGGCATGGTTTCCGGACTGACGTGCAGCGGTAGTGGTTCCATCCGATAATGCTGCTCCGGTGACATTTATATACACTCCGTAATTGCCTGCCGTGCCGCCGGCTGCGCTGCGGCTTACTTCTGCTCTTATAGGCCCATAGAGGGCACCACCCGTTGATGCCGGCCAGGTGTCGACTCCAAGATAAAGATTAGTCTTACTGCCTGTAAACTTAATCAGATTGGAAGATAGAAGCATATCACCGAAGCTGTCTGTGGATTTTAATGCTCCTTCGTCAATTGTAAAGTTGCCTATCGTTCCGCTCGATGCGTTGATAGTCCCTGTAATATCGGCTTTGGTGGCCACGAATGACCCGTCCTTAGCAACCCTGAACGGCGCATTCGACGGTGTACTGTTCCCGACGAACAGTGGAATATCGCCACCCACGAGCCCTGCGATGATAGTATTCACGGAAATGTCTGTCTTGGAGTTGTGCACCACGAACTCCATACCTTGCAGGAAGTTGATGACGGCATTCTCTGCGAACAACAGGGGCGTATATATCGGCACCATGTCGTTGAGTTGTTGCCAATATGCCGACGCGGATCCCGCCGCCGGTTTGTTGGAAGCAGACGAAGTGTGCGTCTGGCTGCACTGGAATTTCAGCTGTTTGTTGTTCGCATAGATCGTAACTATGTCTATGTATCTGGGGCCATTGGAGACAAGGTCGAGGTCATTGCGGTATTCCACTCCCGATGCCCATTCCGTGAGGCGGATTATGCAACCCTGCAAGCCATCCTTGCCGGGAGCGCCGTCTTCGCCGGGGGCGCCGTCATCACCTTTAGGGCCCTGCTCTCCCGATATGCGTACCGGAGTTGCCCAGCCTACCGTCGGGTGCAACAGACTATTGTTGGCGTCTATTTCTGCCTGGGTCATCCACAGATATTCACCCGAAGAGAGCGACGGCGGGGTGTCGCTCCAACCTGCGGGGGTGCGATCCGTTTTGACCAGCGCCGGCGCCGTGGTGGTGCTGTTATTCTTGGCGTATTTGAAGTCAGTATGCGGCCCCGGCTCCCCATCCTCGCCCGTTACGCGGATAGGCGTCGACCACGCCCCGGCCTTTCCGGTCGATGCGTCTATCGTAGCCTTGGACATCCACCATATACCGACACCAGTGGGCGCGTCATTCCATCCGGACGGAATGGGGTCGGAGGATGTCGGCTTTGCTGGCTCCGTATCGCTATTTTTAAATACATAGGATGTCCAGTTTCCCGGTTCGCCCGATACGCGCTGAGGGGCAGACCATGATTTGACCTCCCCGTCGACAACGGTGCCGGTACACATCCATGTAGGACGTTGATCCGACATCGGGAGCGTCTCCGTAGTCCAACCTTCGGGCGGTATTTTAAGCTCCGTAGGTTTCGCCGGTTCGCTCTCCGATTTTTTGAATATGCTGACCGTTTCGAGCATCCCGTATCCGCCTAAGTATACCCACTCCTCGGCATCCTTGCCGGGCTCGGTCTTGGTGCCGTCGACCAGACAGCGCCAGTGCCCGTTGTTCCAATATACGTCGTCGTTGCGGTTGTATGTTTCCGTGGCGCTCCACACTCCGCGGTCTATGATCGTGGGCACCTCTTCGCCGCCGGGCGTGAACTGATGAATGACGCCCGACATGTAGATGTTGTTCAGGTATGCCGAATATCCCGTCATGTTTATCCCGAATACGGACAGGTTTGACAGGTCGCCATATTGCGCGGCGATATTGGACGCAGTGAACTCCCAATCGGAAACTCCCGTTAAATAACGCTGGTATGTCCGGGTTTCGTAGCGGGAGGTCTGCCGATCCTCATTCGAGAAGGAGCCATAGCCCACGAAGGTCATCGACGCCGCCGGATGATATTGGGTGGGGTAAGTTCCCGATGCCGGGCGTAGTTGGTACTTGAATGTCTTGTAAGTTGCAGTATCCAGCTCTTCGGTGATGCGGAAATAGCAGGTAGCGAACCCGGCAAAGCGCCTGTTGCCACGGCCATCGTCATAATCCGCGGTTGCATTCTCCGAAGTGTTCAAATTGTGGAAGATGCCCATACATATATCCCCGACCCGAGGACTTCCGATCTCGCCTTCTTCGAGCTTGAGGGTGATGGTTTGGGCTTCGGTGTCGACGCTTTCGATGATCCCGGCACTTGGAGCATACCACGTATCGCCCATGGATATTTCGACACGGTTGTAGCGGAGTTCCGGTACCTCCAGGAATCCCCGAAGTTTCAGGCTCTGCATCTCTGCGTTCCCTTTCTTGTCGATTATGCCGCCAAAGCCAGTCATGCCGGATGCGAACCCCCCGAACTGGGCACCGTCGTCAAAGGTCATTTTACCTTTGAATGTGTCCGGGAACTGTTTGTTGGCGAATTCCCATAGTGCACGCTTGGCGGAATAGGCATTGTAGTCTGCGGCGGCAGTGGAATCGTAGCGGGTGATAAGGTAGATTGAGGCTCCCGATTCGGTAACGCCTATGCGCTGTGCGTACAGGTTTGCCTTCACCTCCGATTCTATGTTGCCGATACGAGAATATGCCGTATTGTCGCCTACCGTATATGTGGCGATATATTCGTTATATAGTTTTTTTTCGTATCCCTGGATGCGTGATAATCGGCCGCTTTCTCCGAAGCGTGGATCCACAAGGCGAACCGCTTGCCCGGCATCGTAATTCTTCTTGTTTTCTTGGCAGTATACGGGATTAGTTTCGCAGTCGTATACGTCCGTGTCGCTGCTGTGTTTCGCGGCATATGATTCCCCGGCCTTCAAGAGCTCCTTTTCAGCCTCCTCGATCCTTTCTTTAGGTAGTTTTACGCCTGTTATGACAAACGTATCTCCAGGCTCGGGATGCAGGCTTTCGTTGGGGATGATAAGTTGGCTTTCACCGGATGATTCTACTTGCGCGATGATCTCGAACTTCTTATCAAATCCATCCTCCGGTTTCCACGTCTCTGGTTTGTAGTTTATACTTAGCTCAAAATCCCGCCCCATAAGACTGCCGCTCGTGAAGGTAGCACCTAGGGTTTCGCCTTTAATCATGTCCGAAGGCCGGAACGGCGTGTCTTTGCAGTACATGACATACGCCTTATCCGTTTGCCCTTCGATGTTCTTCCGGTCTACGGTCTCAATGCTGGTGACAGTCTCCGTATTCTTGGGGTATATGTCATCGAAGAACACGACCTGCTCCACAATGTCGCTTCCCGAAAGACCAGGTATTGCGTCGATATACCGCTGTCCGTCCGGCAGGCGAAGCCGAATTTCAGATACATGATTCGTTTCACCTCCTTGCGGAGCTTGCCCATAGTCGCTTGTAAGATTGCGAGTAGAGCCAAAGACGTAGAACCGGGTGCCGTAGCTCGAATCATCCCCTTTCTTTGCGGGAATGTTTTTCACTACATTCCCCTGTCTGAACTCTTCGGGGGATCCGAAGTCCAGTTTGCCAAAGCATAACGATACGAGGTCGCCGTTTTCCTCTGTCCACCATTCCGTCTCAAAGGTTTCGGCAATCGTATTGAGGATGTCCCAGCACTTATCGCCATTGAACGATACAAGCTTCGTAGCTTTAGGATTGTCAACGGTGATCGTGCCTACCTGCCAGTTTTCGCCTCCGAGCTGCTTGTTCATGTTGGCGACGATCAACGCCGCGAAAGATTCGAGGTCTGTGGTGTTGTGAAATACGGCTTCGGGATTGTCCCCACCCAGCCAGAAGCATACGAAACGCTTCATGTGGTTTTGCTGAGCCTCGAATTTGAGAGTGTATTTATAGCCGCCGGTCTTGTTGTCGAACTCCGGGCGCACCGTGGACATAATCTCGAACTTGCGGCCTTTATATGTGATGTAGGAACCACGAGCAAATGTCGTTGGTTCAAGGAGATTAAAGGGCAGCTCGATATAGTAGTCTCCCATGAGGACATATTTGATGATAGCCTCTTTGGTGACTGGCGCGTCCAATATTTCTGTTCCTGTCGGAGAGTAAATAATCATTTGCATCAAGGGCTCGGCGATTCCTCAAGCCTCTGTGCAAATGTGTGACTGTGCATTTTAATAACAATGGGGAGCTGTAAAAATATCAATAAAAAAGCAGGGATTTCTCCCTGCCCGAACATATATTCTGGGACTTAAAATTAATCGTAAAATAAAATTGAGCCCTAAAATAACTATTTAGGGCTCTATACAGATGTTTCAATTTACACATTATACGGATAGACCCGTACGTCTATAACAAAATGATCCATTATTTTAGGCGTCTACACCCATGTCCATCACAATTTATTTAAAGAATGTATCTTTCTCGTAGTCAGAATACAAATCAGACCGTCGAACCGCTTCGAGCGCCATATTAATATCATCTTCTACTAAATCACCGATATATTGCGCTCTGCCGTCCGAAAATTGATTTATAAGTTCAGATTTCGAAATATGGAGTAGGGATTGGCAGCCGAGAAACGAATCGTATTTGAGTATATCAGGATAGTTGCTCTTCTTGAGTTGCATTTGCATACTCAATGCTTTCTCGTCTTTCCAAATTTTAGGATTTATGTCGGAATTTATAAAAAAGAAGCCGTATAATTGCGTGTCATCCTCTCCCATTACAACAAACATCTTTCCATGATCAACGTAGTCGAATTCATCAGAATGGAGTATAGTACCTCTTTTTATAACAGCACGGGCCAATGGGGAAATATCCATATTACAAACAAGCCTTTTGGAAGTCCATTAATGAAGTAACATGGTTGATAAATTCTTCATCAGCCCCATCTTCTCGCATAATATCAGCAACGGCAATCGGACGATCTTTTGCAGTGGCATGCCATGCGTAATCATGCGATTTTTCACGCAATTCTTCCCATGCCATTGAGCCATATTTGGCTATTGAATCATCAAGTTCGGCAATGTCTGTCTTTGAAAGATAATATAAATTAGCTTCTTTTTTTGGTAAAATAAAATACCAATCGTGGACACTGAATAATTCAGAAAACTTCGCTATATCTGCATACTTGGCAAAATAGCTATCTCCGCGTACAGCTTTGAATATATCATCAATCTTTGACGGAACCGGCCCGTCTTTCATCGCAATATAGGTGTCACCAGTAATCGGACGGCCATACTTTATCAAGTGCTCCCGATCTGCAAAGTAGAGCACTTTAAAAATTTTATGGAAATCTTTACGCTCCACCCTGTTCGCAATATACAGGACAGCCTGTAAAGATTTTTCAGAATTAAAAACCGGTGTCGCCATAGCCGAACCTCCTTATATTATACAAATATATAAAAATATGTGCCACATTGCAAAATTACGCAATATTTTTTACAATAGCCCAATTTATATACGAAAACGCACTTCGTGCTGTTTATATTGCATGTGGCACCACATAAAAACGCCCCGCATTTCTGCGAGGCGCCCCCAACGTGGTGTGGAAATAGTGGTATACGGGGGTTACTTTCACGCTTTTATTTGTGGGTCTAAATTTTTGGACTTATATTTGCAGTAGATAAAAACGAATAACGATGCCTACAATTTTAAACCTTTTTGGATTGCGATTTTATTTCTACTCTGACGAACATTTGCCAATACATGTTCATATCGAGTACGGCGACAACGACGCAAAGGTAGAAATCGCTACACGAGAAATAAAGTACAACCGGGGGATAAAAGCGAACGATATGCGCCGCGCGCTCGAAGTGATCGAGTTGTACGAGGCGGAGATCATCGCCAAGTGGCACGAGTATTTCGGAGAAGAGGAATAAACTGCAAAGTACAAAACATTATGATTATGGCGAAGATTACAAAAGTTTGGTTCGAGGGTGGCCGAATATACATAGCCACTAATGACGGCAAAACATACAGCCGCCCGCTGGAGTATTTCCCCATACTCAAAGAAGCTACCGACGACCAGCGCGAGGCGTGGAAAATAAACAAGTTTGGGGATGCTATCCGCTGGGAGGAGATCGACGAAGATATACACCTGTCGAGTTTCTACGCCACGGATGAACCGGACACAAATAATGTGATAGGGGATGTATTCCGTCGATTCCCGCAGTTGAATGTGTCGGAGATTGCCCGCACGATAGGTATTCACAAAAGTTTGTTGTCGAAATATATTTACGGCACCAAAAAACCATCTGAGAAACGCACGGAGGAAATATTAGATGCCTTGCGGCAGATAGGCCGTGATTTGGCACAAATACGCGCATAACGTGCGACAAAGGAGAGGCAACATTAAAACATGAGGCGAGGGGTGGCGAAAATCACTCCTCGCTTTTTTGGATATTCCAATTTGAAATTGTAAATTTGATTTACTAACTCACTAAATTTTATTAA
>OJOL01000861.1_pt1 | contig 20816 bp, 13 predicted proteins | sample 1598121 | NCBI WGS metagenome assembly OJOL01 (sample SAMN01915219, study PRJEB22387) | human gut metagenome | isolation source: stool | host: Homo sapiens | place: USA
CTGCCACCAGAATGCTTCGTTTTTGTTCCATGTTCTATCCCCTCTCTCGCCGCTGACGAAAGTTTCCACAGGTTTTCAACTTTTCCACGCACATGGCGGTGGAAAACCGCTTCCTGTGAGAAGCATCGATCGGTTCCGATGGAAACGATCTGTCACACTCCATCCTATGCAGCAGGCAAAAAATCGGTGACGGCAACGAAGAACCGCCCGGCAAGTTCATGCCGAGCGGTTCTTCGGAAAAATAATAAGGAGAATGTATGAAAAAAACAAGATGTCAAAAGATGTTAGCCTGCGGATTCCGCTTTGCTCCGGTCACATGCAGCCGGACAGGAAATGTGCAGGGAACTGCGCGTCATTTTTACGCGCCGGAAAGGAAATTCTGATTTTTCTATTATTTGCCTTAGAGCCTGTCTTCATAAGAAATATGTGTGGATTTTCGAGCATAATTTGCCGAAAAGACACCTGTATACGCTTGTGAAGACAGATTCTTAGTTTTGGGTGCTCTTGACTTCCTGGAGCTTGACCTCCACCTTCTGCGGTGTGCCGTTGTTGCGGACAATGGTCAGTGTTATAGTATCACCGGCATTGTACTGGTTCTTTACAGCGTTCAGTTCTTCTGTTGTAGAGATCTCCTGATCCTGGATTGCGGTGATGACATCTGCAGCCTGAATGCCGGCCTGATCTGCGGCACCCCCGTCTGTCACACTGATGACATAGGCACCCACCGGAATATTATAGGCCTGAGAAACGGCTTCGGTTACGTCCTGGCAGGTAATGCCCAGCTGCGGCCGTCCGGTTACATAGCCGTAATTGATCAGATCATCAATAATGCTCTTGGCTTCTGTCATCGGGATTGCAAAGCCAATGCCTTCAATGGTGGCACTGTTGTTGGAGTAAGTGGAGGACATCTTCGCGGAGTTGATGCCAATCACCTGGCCGGAGCTGTTGATCAGCGGGCCGCCGGAGTTACCGTTGTTGATGGCCGTATCTGTCTGAATCAAGGTCATAGTGTTGTCATTGATGGTGACCTTCCGGTTCAGTGCGGAGATAATGCCGCAGGTAACAGTGTTCTGGAATTCCAGACCCAGCGGGTTACCGATTGCCACTACAGTTTCGCCGACCGCACACTTGGAGCTGTCTCCGAACTCTGCCGGTGTCAGATCGCCGGCATCGATTTTCAGCACTGCGATATCTGCTTCTTTATCGTAAGCTACGATGCGCGCATCGTAGGTGGTTGTCTCATCGGACATTGTTACCTGTACAGAAGTAGCTTCACCGTAACCATATTCATCATCATAGATAACGTGAGCATTGGTAACAATGTAGCCATCCTTGGACATAACAATACCAGTACCTACGCCTGTTGCCTGCTGGCTGTTGTCCTGGCCGCTGCCGCTTCCGCCGTAGCCGAAGAAATTGCCGTAATAGTTCTGGTTGTTTCCGTTGCTGGTAGCAAAGGTGGACTGTACACCTACAACAGAAGGTGTTACCTTCTTGACGATATCTGCCACAGACATGGAGCCGTTGGTAGAGGCCAGCTGAATCCAGCTTTCACTGGAATCACTGCTGCTGCCGGACTGGTTGTCCGAAGCGGTGCTGTCCGATTTTTTGGAAGAGCCCTTGCTGTCAGCGCTGCTGGACTGTTCTGCCACAATGGAGGTGCCATTTTCACTATTATAAGAACGAACGCCCTCATATACACCGATGGAAGCGCCGGAAACCAGTACCATAGAAAGTACAAAGGCTGCAACCTTCAGTCCGGTATGCTTTTTCTTCGGCTTCTTGTCCGGATCTCCCGGCTTTCTGCCGTTGGGATCCGAGTAGTAGTTTACATATGTGTAGCCGTTGTTTTCCTTCTGGGGTGCTGCACCAGAAGCTGCGGTATTTCCGGCAGTGCCTGCGCCGCTGTGCACGGCTTCGTCCTGATGCGGTGTTGTGTTCCGATAATAGCCATTCTGATATGCATACGGATCATTGCCCGCTGCACCGCCCTGCGCACCATTCTGTGCATTCGAAGTATTCATATTGTTGTTTTCAAAATCAGCCATAACACAATCTTCCTTTCTCTATCTCAAAGGGCTTTGCCACACCTTTTCTTTTGTGCGGTGCCTCTTTCGCTTGCTGTAATTATAATTATACGGTTTTTTGTGATAATCATATGATAATCCATAGAAAAGAGGATAAAATGCCGCACCACACATGCTTCACATTCTTCACAGAGACAACAAAACGGACAGTACACCGGTATCATACCCGGTACTGCCCGTTTTATCCGAATCACAATTTAAAGCATGTTGACACTAAGAGCCTGTCTTCACAAACGTATACACACACCTTTTGGGATGATTTTATGCATACTGTTTCAAGAACTCATCCAGTGTAATGCTGCTGCCGGCATTCACCATAGAATAGTATTGCAGCCACAGGAACGCATCCTGGATGCTGATTTCCTGGTTGCCGTCTGCATCTGCGGCTCTGCGCTGTGCCGGGTTCAAGGTATTGTCACCGCCGGCAGAAACCACGGCATACTGTGACAGCGTGAGGAATGCATCCTGAATGCCCACACTGCTGTCCCCGTCCACATCGCCCAGTGTATAGGCTGTAGCCGTCCGCTGGCTGACGGTCTGGATGGTCTGATCCATCTCGGCACGTTCTGCCTGAAGGCTGCTCTGCTGTCCGGTTGCGGTATAGGCCGCCCCAATCACACTGCCGTCACCCTGTGCAAGGAGCGGATCGGCTTCCAGCAACGCAGAAGCAAGGAACACCTGTCCCACCGGCGTAAAGGTCATTTGCAGATTTCCGATATCTGTGAGGAAAAAGCCCATGCTCTCCTGCTTTCCGGTTCCCACATAGGAAGCCGCATAATCTGCCACAGACACATTTGCCAGCTGATCCAGTCCCTGTACCACTGTATTGATCCCGGTGGAGATTGTCATTTCACTGGCCGCACCCACAAAGGCGCTGGTATAACTGCCGCCATTGAGACACACATCCAGATAGTAGAAGAGTTCTGTTGCGGCCTCTGCCCGTCTGGGAGACAGTCCCATTGCATTGATATTCACCGCCATAGGATTCAACACATTTTGCACCACAATGTCTGCTGTGGGGTTCTGCTGGTGAATCAGCTGTACGGCAGTTTGCAGATTGGCATTTGTCTGCGCAACCTGATCCGGCAGTGTGCTGATAACCTGCTGAATAAGCATGGTCGGTGCGCCAGACGGGATACCACTCAGCATTCCTGACAGAGTTGTATAAGAGGAAGCATTCGGCACATAGGGGTTATCGAAGAACACGGTATTCAACAAATCATTCACACCAGACGATACGAAGATCACATCCGCGTTCCGGACTTCCTGCTGCACAGTGCTGTCGCTTTTCAGCTGCTCCACCAGCTGGGCAGAGGTCTGATGCAGCTGCGCCTGGTTGGAAGCCGTTCCGTCAAAGTATGCTGCCGCCAGATCTGCCGCAGAGCTGCCATCCGTACCAGCCACCAGGCAGTCATCCCCCAAAGCAACTACATGTATCGGAGACACCTCAGCTGCTGCCGCAGAAAATCTGCCGCTGCCGACTCCGATTCCTGCCGCACACACCGCCGCGCAAAGCAGTGCCGTACCCTTTTTCCAATTCCATTTTACCATAAATTCTGATCCTTTCTGACAAATGGACAGCGCCGCACCAATTTAATGTGCAAGGCTGCCTTTTTTTCATATCGACAAACCTCCGCATTGCAATACGGATTGCCTCTATTATAAACATTTTCCGTTCTTCTGTCAAGCCGCGGCCTGACACACACATCCTCCGGCCGCCCTATATATGCCTTCCCTTTCGGGAAGGGGAACCGCCGCAGGCGGTGGAAGGGTTTCTACGTAAACCTTTTTCACAATATTTCAACTTCATGCAATAAATGAAATCGATTTCTCATACTTTATAATTTTACGCGAACAACTGCATAGATTTTTCCAAAAGGGCAGATCCCCCCATTGGTTTTCAGCGGCTTTTTATCCGTATTTCACACAACGAACACAATCGGGGCGTATACTAAGATCATGCTCCGAAAGGGGCATGTAACATCCTCTAACCGTCCTGCGTACACCCCGATGCAGGACGGTATCCCCAATAATCCCTATATCATAGCAAAAAACGCTCCTCACCCCGGAGCGTTTTTTGTTGCCTTTTTTTAAATTCACACAAGAAAACAGCCTGTCACAGGAGATCGGAAAGTGAAAAACCTTCTCGGCACCCCTGCGGCAGGCTGTTTTTGCGTTGTTCTGTTTCAAATCGGGGTTCAGGATTCCTCTGCGTTCCCGATATTTCCTATGAAGCGGAGCAGCAGCCACGCATCCCGCGCATCTACAACACCATCTGCATTAAAATCACAGTTTGCCATAGACTGTGCCTGTAAATCCGGCAAATCCTGGAGCAGATAGCGTTTTAGCAAAACCAGATCTGTCAGATCTAAGCTGCTGTCCAGATTCAAGTCCCCCGGTATGGTAGGCTGCGGCATGGCTTCTACTGTTACTTCGCACTGATAGATATTTCCGCCGCAGCTAACAGTAATCGTTGTAATTCCCGGCGCGACTGCCTGGATCACTGCTTCTCCCGGTTTCTTCCCTACACTAACCTTCGCGATTTCCGGATCGGCGCTGTTCCAGATGCAGAGATTGCCGCCGCTGTTGCGCAGCGTCACATGTTTCGTATATCCTTCCACCAGATGAAACAATTCCTGTGACAGGCTCAGTTTCTCTGCCGTTGTCGTCGTAATCACAGAAACCGTTGTTGTCACAGATGTCGTTTCAGAGGTGCTGGTTTCCGTGCTCGTGCTGGATGTGGTGACAGAACTGGTTTCTGTCACTGTCTCCGTTTCTGTTTCGGTTACCGGCTGTGTCTGCGTTTCTGTTGTCATTGTGGCCGTTTCCGTCTGGGTTTCTGTGGGAGTAGTCTCTGTCTCAGAAACGGTAGACTGCGTTGTGGCAGTGGTTTCCGTCACAGGAGCTGCTGTGTCGGATGCAGTCTCCGTTACAGTTTCCGTTGTCGTGGTAGTCGTGACAGGCGGCTCTGTTGTACTCGGTTCCCGGCTGTCCACAACGTGAATAGTACCGCCCACCAGCTGGGGCACAGAGGTTTTCTCCTGACTGTCCATAACACTGGCATTCAGGCCGCCGGCAGAAGCAGCACTCATAAGAACCGGAATCGCATCCCCTGCCTTTACCGTCTCCGGCAGCTGGAATGTTATCGTTCCCAGCTTTTCATCCGAATAGATATAACTGGTGTCCGGATCAATGGCAATAAATTTTAGCCACACCTCATCCGGGCTGGTGGCCAGATCTGCCTGAAGCCCCAGTTCATCTGTATAGGTGCTCTCTGCTTTCATCACGCTGACACCGTCTGTCTCCCATGTGATGCCAAAGCTCAGGGAGGAAAAGCCGTTGTTTTTTGCCGCACGCACCGGAACGCTTATCTGATACTCTCTGTATTCCAGCGTTTCCAGTTCCACTGTAACATCATCCACCTGTACCCGGACAGCGCTGTTCTTCTCCTCTGTGGAAAGCACCCGGATTTTTCCGGATTGCAGCTGCAGCCGTCCGGTATCCTTTGCCGGATTGGCAATCACCGCTTCGGTTCCGTCCGCCGCCGTATCCTTTGCTGTCAGTGTAAAGGTGTCTCCGGCCGCCGCGTCCTTTCGCACACGAAATGTCAGCGTAAACAGCTTCGTTTCCTGATAGACATAGCCGCCGCCCTGATACTGTACGGAAATCCAGTCACTGTTTCCGCCTACCTCCGGGTGGGACAACACACGAAGTTTTTTTTCATCATCGCTGACGCATTCCACTTCTGTCAGATCTGCGCCGTTCCAGGAGATGCCGAATTCCAGCTTGGAAAACATGCTCAGCGCAGAAATGCTCACAGGAACAGACACCTCGTAATTGTTCGCTTCCAGTTCTTCCGGTGTCACATCAATTTCCGGCACGGTAACCGTTCCGTCTGCCGCCACTGTGATATCCGGCGTGCTGTTGACGTGAATCGAACCGCCGGTAATGGTCAGTTCGCCCTTCTGCCCTACATTATTTATAATAGCTGCCTGAATGCTGCCTATCTCAGTTTTACCGCCAATCCGGTAGGTGGCACCGGCATAGACAGATTCCGGCACCTGAAACCGCAGGGTAAACAGTTCGCTTCCGGAATAGGTATTGTCCGCAAACAGCTGAAACCATCCGCTGCCAGAAGCATTGGAAACAGACGGCAGCAGGGACAATCCGGAAGGCACACTGCCGGAAGGCGACATGCCTACCAGCTGTTCCGGATCCCAGGAAACCCCGAACTGCGCCCCGTAGAACCCGTTATTGGTTTTGGCTTCCACCGGGACTTCTACAATATAGTCATTGTCCTCCAGATCCTGCATGGTGACAGTAACGTTTTTTATCCGGACTTCCATCTTCGGCACAACGTGATCTACAATCTGAATGCCGCCGGAAATGCCGGCAACTGCGCCTTTTTCCTGTCCGGATGTATAGTTGATATCTTTTCCGAAAATATCCTGTGTTTCCACCTGAATGGGCAGAAAATCACCGTCCTGCACAGAATTGCTCACCTGAAATGTGATCTCGCACAATGCCGATCCGTCATAGCCAGTTGACAAAAACGGCATCCAGATCATATCCTTTTCCGGCGTATAGCTGAACATCGGCAGCAGTCCGCTTCCGGTACAGCGCGCCCCCAGCACAGTCAGCTGATCTGTATTCCAGGAGGCCGCTCCCTGAAATGCGTCAAATCCGGTATTGTTCGGTATCGTTACCGGTACTGTCACCAGATAATGGTTTTGCTTGAGCTGATCCATGGTCACTTCCGTCACGCCAATCTGCATGGTAATGGTGGGCAGCGTGATGGCCTGTTCCTCTGCGGATACCAGCGCCCCAGCCGGCAGCCACAGGCATGCAATGGTCACAAACAGCGCCGTGATCCAGGAGATTCCCCGGCTGATTGCCTGTTTCATACGATTCAGCACCTTTCCTTTGTCCCATATTCCGGCATCTGAGCCAGTTTCGGGAATTCCGCTGTAAAATGCGGATCAAATTGGATTTCCAAACATTCTTCCAAGATCTTCCTTTCTTTATTATATCACTATTGCTGTAAACAGTCAACAAAACTATGCATAATTTGTATGAATAAACAGTTTCTTCCAACCGTTTTTGTCTGCTTTGTGTTACAGAGAAAAGCGAAACCGTGCACACTGGATTCAGCATGCACGGTTTCTGTAAAGCAATGAGAAAAAGAGAGATAACTGCAAAATTCAAATTTGCTAAAAATATCGGTGAGAATGAAAAAAAACCGATATTACATAGAAGCAACCATCCTGCCATGTGCAATTCTAATTCCGGAAGGACGATCTGCCTTGCTTCTTGTAATTATTATAACATATCGTACCCCATTCGTCAACACCCTTTTTCCTAGAAAGCATGTAAAACATTCTCTTTGTTTTTTGTGCACCATGCACATTATCTAACAAAAACCATATTCATTTTTCGGCATTCAATCAAATTTCGACTTTATATAGCACCCCTCTGTCAGGGGCGACTTATTATGCCTTCCCTGAAAGGGAAGGGGGACCGCCGCCAGGCGGTGGTAGGGTTCCCAACTGAAATCTTTTTTCTTTATGTTTCAGTTCTATATCAGCGGCAACATTTTCACTCCCAAAAAGCGCCCCCACCGCCATTCCCGGCGGCAAGAGCGCTCCACAAATATTTTCTCTTATTTCAAAACAGATTCCTGAATGGTGAAGTGTGCCGGAATTCCGCCGTGCATAACCAGATTCAGTTCGCCCTGAATCAGCGGCAGAAAATATTCCATCGCAGCATCACTGATGTTGTTGCCGGCCGGTGTGAGGAATTCCCGGGGCAGGAATTTTTCCCGGTTTGCAATCTGAGAAGCATCTGCCGGTTCCATAACAACCGTATAGGGTTTATTCCGCACCCGGCGGAACACCATAACCCGGCCGGTTTCGCCCCGGAGTGCACACTGTACGCCAACAGAACCGATCTGCTCTGCCTCGTCAATGTCCGTTTTGGAGCAGAGGTGCGAGGAACAGCGCTGCATGACATTCAATTCAATGGAGCGCACCTTACAGCCCAATTTTTCCCGTACCAGCTGTTCCAGATATTTTCCGATACCGGAAAGATATTTGTGTCCAAAGCTGTCCACCAGCCCGGACTGCACACCCTCCGGAACAGAAACGCCCTCGGATACTGCCACAATTACCGCCTTATGCTTTGCCATTTCCTGCTCAACATCCCGGAGAAAACGCTCTGCGGAAAAGTGGGCTTCCGGAACATATACCAGATGCGGCGCCGGTTCTCCATAAGCGTGGAGCACAGCACTGGATGCCGTCAGCCATCCGGCATGCCGTCCCATTACTTCCACAATTGTCACAGAAGGAATGCTGTAAACCGAGCTGTCCCGAATGATTTCCTGCATGGTGGTAGCTACATATTTTGCGGCAGAGCCGAATCCGGGCGTGTGGTCTGTAATGCAAAGATCATTGTCAATGGTCTTGGGAATGCCAATCATTTTGACATCCAGATCCTTTTCCTTGCAGTAGGCAGAAAGCTTTTGCACCGTGTCCATGGAGTCATTGCCGCCGATGTAGAAAAACGCACCGATTTTCCGTCGCTTTAAGCAGGACACAATATCCTGATAGACAGACTCGTCCTCTTTCCAGTCCGGCAGCTTATACCGACAGGAGCCAAGCACAGTAGAAGGTGTCTGCCGGAGCAGCTCCATGTCTTCATTAGTAGAAATCATGGTTTTCAGATCAATCAGATGATCGTGAATAATCCCCTCGATTCCGTTGACAGAGCCAAAAATCGCGTCAATGGACGGATGTTTCAGCGCTTCCCGGAACACGCCCACCAGAGAAGCATTGATGGCACAGGTCGGGCCACCGGATTGAGCAACCGCAATATTCATACAAAAAATCTCACTTTCCCACAAAAAGTCATTCAAAAGCAGGTGAGACTGCACCTGCAAGAAAATACTATTTTATTATACCTGTTTTTCTCCGCTGTGTCAAGTTGCTATGAAGGGGACGCAAATACAAAAGGCTCCCCTTTAGGGCGGCCGGAGGACGTGCCTTGTGCTGAGCCTGGCAGTGCGCAGCACTGACTGAAGGGTTATTTCGTGAAACTGTGACTTTTTCGAAAAAGGTTTACGTGGAGACCCTTCCACCGCCTGACGGCGGTTCCCCTTCCCTAGAGGGAAGGCATTTTTGAAAGGGGAAAGGCACTGATAAAAAGGCTCCCCTGTAGGGGAGCTGGCACCGTAGGTGACTGAGGGGTTATTGCGTGAAGTGGAAATGTTGTGAAAAAAGGGTTCAGTTTGGGAACCCTTCCACCGCCTAGCGGCGGTCCCCCTTCCCTTTCTGGGAAGGCATGTTAAGTCGCCCCTGAAAGGGGAGATGTCAGCGTTAGCTGACAGAGGGGTTATGATATAAACCAGTGAAAAATTCTCTCCACCGCCCCATTTCCCCACATTCCCTATTGATTTTTTCTTTCAAATCTGGTATGATAGAGAAAGAATGGAGGATTGTGTATGAAATGGAAACAATTCACTGCGGCGGCAGTCGGGGTTGCGATGCTGCTGTCCATGACCGGGTGTGACCTGGCGGACGAGCTGGCCGCAATGGCAGATGATGTGAAGGAAAGCGTTCTGGGAGATGATTCTTCCAGCAGCAAAAAAGAACAGGAAAAGGCCGAAATCACAGAAGAAGCCACTGAGCCGGACACGACAGAGCCGGAAACCGAACCGGAGACAACCGAAGCCCAAACCACTGCGGCAGAAACTGTGGATGTTCCGACTACAAAGGCAGTCATTGCCCAGGACACCACCCCGGAACCGGTAACAGATACCGATTTCCGGACACCGTATGAGGATAAAATCCTGGAGTATATCCAAAGCGGCACGGTTTCCGCGATTGACTTCAGCCTGTGCGATATGAACCAGGATGGCATCCCGGAGCTGATTGTCAAGGCCGGCACATGTGAAGCAGATTATATGGTCAGCTTCTACACCTATCAAAATGGCAATGTTGTTATCATTGGCTCCGGCTTTTCCGGATTCCATAACTCCTGCTATTACGACCGGAGCCACGGCCAGATATGCTTCGCGGGCGGTCACCAGGGCGTTGGTTCTTTGGAATGGTACGCATTTGACGGCACACAGGTCACTATGGCAGGCTCTGAGTACGACATCCCGTATACGGACAGTGACAGCTTTGCCCAGGCCGTTGCACCCTACGGTGATTTTGCCGCAGTGGACACAACATACCTGTTTGACGTAGCTATGGACGGAAACTGGGAGGTTCTGGGGTATACCAAATCCGGACAATTCGTAGACTCTGACCAGCCCGGCTGGGATTTTTCTATGATTGAAAATTATGAAAACGGATTCTGATGCAAGCATGGGGGATGGAAATTATGAGATGGAAACAATTCACCGCGGCGGCAGTCGGGGCTGCGATGCTGCTGTCCATGACCGGGTGCGACCTGGCGGACGAGCTGGCCGCAATGGCAGATGATGTGAAGGAAAGCGTTCTGGGAGACGATTCTTCCGGCAGCAAAAAGGAGCGGAAAAAAGCCGAAATCACAGAGGAAGCCACCGAGCCGGCCACCACAGAAGTCACCACCACAGTGACGACAACAGAAGCCACCACAACCACTGTTACCACAGAGACACAGCCGGCATCCACCAAAATCGAAATCTCACCGGGAGTCAACCAGCAGGATCTCTCCCCAAGCACTCCGGCACAGCCCATAGAGCCTGCCTGGAAGTCGCTGTATCGGGAAAAACTGCACCAGATTGCCGCAGAGCCCAATATGAGCACGCCGGAATGTACCTTTAATCTGTATGATGTAGACGGAGACGGTGTGCCGGAACTGTTCTTCTCCCCCGGCAATTATCACGTGTCCGCATGTTATATGTACACCGTATACAACGGTACCCTTTTTGATCTGGGGCCTGTGGGCGAGTATGGCACAACAGATTGCTATGCGCCGGAACATTTAGTCTTTTTCCAGGGCGGCGGACAGGGATATTTCAGCTACGCTGTATACCGTCTGGAAAACGGTGCACTCCAGCCTTTGATTACCTACTTCAATAGTGAAGCCGCTGTACCGGATCCTTCCACTGCCACCTACCAAATCAATGACGAAAACGTATCCAGAGAAACCTACTATGCAGAAACGGCAAAGTGGAATCGTGACTGGACAACCATCAGCGGACAATATGACATGTCCTACACAACCATAGAAGCCGTGATTACGGCATATTAACCCACAAAAAACGAAAAGCACCGACAGAAGCGGATCGGATCACAGCTTCTGCCGGTGCTTGTTTTTGTATGGATGCCGGATAAATTATTTTATACAGTTTGTTCCAGTTTGGCGTTTGCCAGCATCAGTTTAATCCGGTTTTCCTGATTGACGCGCGTTGCGCCCGGGTCATAGTCGATTGCCACAATATTGGCATTGGGATAGGCGTTTTTGATGGTACGCGCCATACCCTTTGCCACAATGTGATTGGGCAGGCAGCCAAAGGGCTGGGTGCAGATGATATTTTCCGTTCCGGTCTCCGCCAGCACCGCCATTTCCGCGGTAATCATCCAGCCTTCGCCCATGGAAACCCCCTGACTGATATACCGGTCTGCGGCGCGGCGCAGATCTTCAAAGTCATGGGGCGGTGTGAAAACACCGTGCTTCTGAATGGTGCGAATCATCTGTACCTGCTTGCTGTGCAGGAATTTATACCCCAGGCCAAAGGCCAGCGTCTTGAAATTCTTGTAATCATACAAGTGGCTGTTGGTCTCCGTATTGGCGGCACAGTACAGCACGAATTCCAGCAGCGTGGGCACAACCGGCTCACAGCCCTCTGAAATCAGAAATTCCTCCAGGTGGTTGTTGGCCAGCGGCGAATATTTTACATAAATCTCGCCGATGATGCCCACCTTGATTTTCGGCTTTTTGCTCCGGGGAATGGCAGCAAAATCGTCCAGCATCTGGGTATAGATTTTCTCTGCGGAGAGGTATTTGTTTCCTTCAAACAGTCCCGGCAGCTTTTCCTGCCATGCGTCCAGTACCTGCTGGGACTCGCCCTCATTCAGTTCATAGGGGCGGCACTGGTTAAACAGTGTCATCAGCAAATCGGCATAGAGCACGCCGTACACCATCTTGAGGCACATAGGAACCGACAGCTCCAGGCTGCTGCCCTTTTCCAGTCCGGCAAAGTTCAGGGACATTACCGGAACCTGGGGGAACTGCTCTGCCACACATTTCCGCAGCAGATGAATATAGTTGGAGGCACGGCATCCGCCGCCGGTCTGGGTGATCAGGAGCGCAGTGTGGTCAATATCATACTTTCCGCTTTTCAGCGCCTCCATAAACTGCCCCACAACCAGAAGCGCCGGATAACAGGTGTCGTTATGGACATTTTTCAGTCCCTCTTCCACGACGGTACGGGAAGTAGATTCCAGCAGCTCCATGTGATAGCCGAACTGTTCCAGAATCTTGATAATCAGATGAAAATGGATGGGAAGCATATTCGGCACAAGAATGGTGTGCGTCTTCTTCATTTCCGGTGTGAATTTTGTATATGCCATCGGTATGGTTACCTCCTTGGAATGCGCAGACGCGGCATATGTACATCCATGCTGCATCTGCGTCTTGGTTTTCTCACGCCTTTTCCGTTTCCTTCTGTGCCTGTTCCATTGCCGCAATCAGACTCCGCAGCCGGATTTTCACGGCACCCAGATTGCTGATCTCGTCAATTTTCAGCTGGGTATACAGCTTTCCGCCGGTTTCCAGAATCCGGCGCACCTCGTCTGTGGTAATGGCATCAATGCCGCAGCCGAAGGACACCAGCTGTACCAGCTGCATATCCGGCTGTGTGGTGACATACTGGGCGGCGCGGTACATTCTGGAATGATACGTCCACTGGTTCAGCGCCTGTAATTCCGGTGTCTGCGCCAGATGCGCCACGCTGTCCTCGGTAATCACGGCCAGTCCCAGGCTGCCGATCAGCTTGTGAATGCCGTGGTTGATTTCCGGATCAATGTGATACGGCCTGCCGGCCAGAACAATGATCTGCTTTCCGGCGGCTCTTGCCTGCCGGACAATCTCCGCACCTTCCTCCACGATGGCCTTCCGGTGCTGTTCCAGTGCGGCGAAGCCGTGGTCAAGGGCGGCCTCCACTTCCTTTTTCGTGGCATAGCGTTCCAGCATCGCGTGCAGGGTTTTCACCACATGTCCCCTCCGGTTCAGATCCAGGAACGGATAGAAGAAGTTGTTGGCATGGAGCTTTTCACAGTTTGCCATGAGCAGCTCCGGATAATATGCCACCACCGGACAGTTGAAATGGTTGTCAGAGTCCCCTTCATCCAGATTATAGCTCATGCAGGGATAGAAGATGAAGTCCACGCCCTGCTCCAGCAGGCTTTCGATATGGCCGTGGGTAATCTTCGCCGGATAGCACACCGTATCCGAAGGAATGGTGCTCTGTCCCTTGTAATAGGTCTCTCTGGTGCTCTCCTCCGAGAACTTCACGGCAAAGCCCAGATCAGTAAAGAAGGTGTGCCACAGCGGCATCTGATCGTAGTAATGCAGCGCCAGGGGCAGACCTACTGTTGCCTTCGGTTCTTCCGGCTGATGCTCTGCCAGAGAGAGAATCTGACGATACTTCCACTCGTAGAGATTCGGGAGCTGTTCCGATTCCTTCTTGCCTGCGCCCTTTTCACAGCGGTTTCCGGAAATAAACCGGCCGCCGTTGTTAAAGCGGATAATGCTGAGGGAGCAGTGCGCCGTACATCCCTTACAGGTTGCGGCCTTTGCAGTATAAGAAAACGCCTTGAGCTGTTCCGCTGTCAGCAGCGTTGTGGTGCCGTCAGACTTTTCCTGGGCATACAGCGCCGCGCCAAAGGCACCCATCAGCCCGGAAATCGCCGGACGGATGACATCGTGACCGATTTCCCGTTCAAAGCACCGGAGCACTGCATCGTTGAGGAAGGTGCCGCCCTGTACCACGATATGCTGTCCCAGCTCTTCCGGATTCCGGGCACGGATCACCTTATAGATCGCGTTCTTGACGATGGAACCGGACAGGCCGGCAGAAATATCCTCTACTGTTGCGCCGTCCTTCTGCGCCTGCTTGACGCTGCTGTTCATAAAGACGGTGCAGCGGGAGCCCAGGTCTACCGGATGCTCTGCAAACAGCCCCAGCTTGGAGAATTCGGCAATATCATAGCCCAGCGCCACGGCAAATGCCTGAATAAAGGAGCCGCAGCCGGAGGAACATGCCTCATTGAGCATAATGCTGTCAATGCTGTGATTCTTGATCTGGAAGCACTTGATATCCTGACCGCCGATGTCAATGATAAAGTCCACCTCCGGGCAGAAGAAGGAAGCCGCCTTAAAGTGCGCCACCGTTTCTACCAGCCCGAAGTCAATGCCCAGTCCTGCCCGGATAAGATCCTCGCCATAGCCGGTAACCGCGCTGCCGCAGATAGTGCAGTCGGGGCTGAGTCCCTCATACAGCGCTGACAGTTCCCGCTGAATGCAGTCCAGGGGCTGTCCCTTGTTGGAGGCGTAATACTCGTACAGCAGTTCCCGGTTTTCTGAGAGCAGCACAATCTTTGTGGTGGTAGAGCCGGCATCAATGCCTAAGTACGCCTTTCCGGCATAGGTGCGGTAATCCTTCCGCGCCACATCGTGGGAGGCGTGGCGCTCCTGAAAGCGCGTATACTCCTCCGGATAGCTGAACAGGGGCTTGTCAGCCACCAGCGCGGTCTGGGTCTTTGCCTGGCGGAGCATCTCCTCCAGCTGGGTCAATGTATAGGTTTCTGTCAGCGCTGCCGCAGAAACAGCGCTGCCATATGCCACAAAGGTTCTGCCGTCCTCCGGGAAAATGGCGTGTTCTGCATCCAATCCCAGCGTCTTGGTAAAAGCATTGCGCAGCCCCTTCAGGAAGGAGAGCGGGCCGCCCAGAAACAGGACATTTCCGGCAATCCGTCTGCCCTGTGCCAGGCCGGAAACCGTCTGATCCACCACGGCCTGAAAGATGCTGGCTGCAATGTCCTCCCGGCGCGCACCCTGGTTCAGCAGCGGCTGAATATCCGATTTTGCGAATACGCCGCACCGGGAGGCAATGGGATAGACCTTTTCTGCGGAGAGCGCCATTTCATCCAGCTGATCTGCGCTCACATCCAGAAGGGTGGCCATCTGGTCGATAAAGGCACCGGTGCCGCCGGCACAGCTGCCGTTCATCCGCTGTTCCACGCCGCCGGTAAGGAAAATGATCTTGGCATCCTCGCCACCCAGCTCAATGACAACATCCGCCTTGGGATAGCGCTGCTTTACCGCCAGAAAGGCCGCGTGCACCTCCTGGACAAACGGCAGCTTTGCCGCCTGTGCCAGTCCCAGTCCGGCAGAACCGGTAATGCTGACGCGCAGCGCCGCCTCCGGATATTCCTTCGCCAGAGCGCTCAGCTTTTCACAGACTGTTTCCCGTACCTTTGAGAAATGCCGCTCATAGCTGGAGGACAGAATATCGCCGTCCTTTGTCAGCAGGACGGTTTTCACCGTAGTGGAACCTACGTCAATTCCCAGTGCATATGGGATTCCCTGTGTTTCAAGCATGAATGGATGCTCCTTTCCTTTGGCGCGCCTGCGCCGGGGTTCAAAACGTTTCCGGCAGCCAAAAAGCCGCGCTGCCGCTGTACTGTCCTGTTTTCACGGGGCGGATTCTGCCCCGCTTTCTGTCAAAGCGCAGGTGTGCCTTATGCTTCGATTACATTCCGCGGCACGCGCTTGGAGATGCCGCAGACAATTTCATAGCCAATGGTGCCGTAGAGCGCCGCCAGCTCATCAGCGGTAATCTGTGCCTTGCCGTCCCGGCCGAACATGGTGACCACATCTCCGGGAACCACCTTTTCCGGAACATCTGTCACATCCAGCATCAGCTGATCCATGCACACCCGTCCCACAATGGGGCAGGCAATGCCGTGCACCAGTGCCGATGCCCGATTGGAAAGCAGCCGGGCATAGCCGTCCGCATAGCCAATGGTGACTGTGGCAATGACGCGCTGCGCCGGAGCGTGATAGGTTCTGCCATAGCTGATGCAGGCACCCGGCTCCACAGTTTTCACGTGAGAAACCACGCTGCGCAGGGACATCACCGGGCGCAGCTCCATGGGCACGTGCACCGGATAGTTCGGCTCCAGGCCGTACATAATGATGCCGATTCGCGCCAGTGTGGCACGGGGATTCGGCCGCGTCACGCTGGCCGCGCTGTTCATAAAGTGCAGGTGCTTGAGCGTGTGCCCCATTTCTGCCAGCTTGTCATACACGGCAACAATGAAATCCTCCTGCCCCTGGGTATAGGCCATGTCCTCTGCCTCCGGAGAATCTGCCACAGCAAAGTGGGTGTAGATACCCTCAATGGACAGCTTTTCCAGATCAAACAGCGGCAGCAGCGCCCTGGCGCAGTCCTCCGGAGAATCGCTGCGGAAGCCGATCCGGCCCATACCGGTATCCAGCTTAATGTGACAGCGCACCGGCTGGTGGGCAAAGGACTGAAGCTGCTGGGCATAGGACAGGGACAAAACGCCCTGGATGATGTTGTTCCGCGCCAGTTCCGGTGCAAATTCCGGCGGCGTATAGCCCAGGATAAAGATTTCTCCATAGGGGCAGTATTTCCGCACGGAAAGCGCCTCTTCCAGATTCGACACGGCAAACCAGCGCACGCCCAGCTCCCACAGCTTCTGGCAGATGGCCTTGTCGCCGTGACCGTAGGCGTTGGCCTTTACCACAGCCATATAGGCGGTCTGCTTCGGCAGCATGGCCTGCACGGTTCTTACATTATGTTCCAGGGCAGACAGGTCAATTTCTGCCCATGCGCGATATCGCAGCTGCTGTTCCATTTCCATAAGTCAATCCCATTCCTTTTTTATCAGAACCTGTCTTTACAGTCATATCCTTGCAAAGACAGATTCTCAAAGCAGCCGGCCTTTCCGGTTTCTGGAAAATGTATCCTTTCCGGCTTGCATTTTTGTATAAAATATGGTATGATATTTGTAACGGTTCTATGCCGTCCGGTTTCTTTTTCCGACCGGCGGCAGGATGCCGATTCTCTTTAGTATAGCACAGAGGCCGCGAAAATGCAAGCAGGTTTTGTGAAATTGTTGAAAAAAGGAGAAAGAGCTATGTTCACGCAGGTGTTTGATACACACAGCCATTATACAGACACTGCCTTTGATTCGGATCGGGATGCGGTATTGCAGCGCCTTCCGGAACAGGGCATTGTCCATGCGGTACTGGCTGGTACTACCGTAGCAGACAGCGCCCAGGGCATCCGCCTGGCAGAGCAATACGAGTACCTCTATGCCGCTGTCGGCATCCACCCGGAAACCGCCGGTGCACAGCCGGCCGACTATCTGGCGCAGCTGGAACAGATGGCAAAGCATCCGAAGGCGGTTGCCATCGGGGAAATCGGTCTGGACTATCACTATGACGGCTATGACCGGGATGCGCAGATTCACCTGTTCCGGGAGCAGCTGGATCTGGCAAAGCAGCTGGATCTGCCTGTCATTATCCATGCCAGAAACTGCACCGAGGACTATTTGCAGCAGCTGCGGGAATTTCGTCCCCGGGGCGTTGTCCACTGCTTTTCCGGCAGTGCCGAGACGGCACGGGAGGTGCTGGCGCTGGGCATGTACATCGGGTTTACCGGAGTGCTCACCTTCAAAAACGCCAAAAAGGCGCTGAAAGCGCTGGCCGTTGTCCCGGAGGACAGGCTGGTGCTGGAAACAGACTGCCCCTATATGGCACCCGTCCCCTACCGGGGAAAGCGGTGTGACAGCACCATGATTCCCTATACCGCACAGGCGGCGGCGCTGGTGCGGGGCACAGATACCCAGACGATTCTGTCACAGACCTGCCGGAACGGCGAAGCCCTCTTCGGCATCCCGGCAGTTTCCGGAAAGGAGGCTTCTGCATGCAGGTAAAAGAAGCCGTTGCCGCCTGTCTGACACAGGCAGACGGACAGTTCTGCTCCGGCGCTGTCCTGGCCAAAAAGCTGGGAGTCAGCCGGAACGCCGTGTGGAAAGCAGTGCAGGCGCTCCAGAACGAGGGCTTTCCCATTGAAGCCCGGAAAAAGACCGGCTACCGCATTACCCAGGAGGCCGATCTTCTCACCGCCGACAGCGTCCGCCCCTATCTGCACACCCGGGTTCTGGGACACCCTCTGTATGTCCATCCGGAACTGGATTCCACAAACGCCCGGTGCCGGGATCTGGCACGGCGGGGCGCGGCACACGGCACCGTAGTTGCCGCAAATTCCCAGACCGCCGGACGGGGACGGCAGGGACGGCTGTTCTGCTCGCCGCCGGGGTCGGGGCTGTACTTTTCCGTTCTGCTAAAGCAGGCAGTCGCCCTCCAGGAAGCGCCTATGCTCACTGCCTGTGCTGCGGTGGCTGCTGCCAGAGCCATTGATGCCCTGTACAGCACCCACACCCAGATCAAATGGGTCAACGACCTCTATCTGGATGGAAAAAAGTGCTGCGGCATCCTCACCGAGGGAGAAGTGAGCCTGGAATCCGGCAAGCTGGAATGTGCCATTATCGGCATCGGCATTAACGTCCGCAATACCCAGAGCAGCCTGCCGCCGGAGCTGCACCCCATTGTCACCTCTCTGGAGGAGGCCATCCCCGGCTGTCAGGTGCGCCGCTCAGAGCTGCTGGCCGCCGTGCTGTATGAACTGGAAGTCCTGCTGCCGGAGCTTTCCTTCCGGCGGTTCCTCCCGGAATACCGGGATCGCTCCTGCCTCATCGGAAAAACCGCGGAGATCACCATGGAGAACGGTGCCCGGAAAAAGGTGGCTGTGGTGGAAATCGCAGACGACTGCGGCCTTGTGGTACGGGATTCCTATGGCAATGTGGAAACTCTCCACGCCGGAGAAGTGCATATCGGTTCCGGCAATCTAAGCGATTCCTGAGAAGATGTATGAAAACCTATGGCAAATCCGGCAGCGCAGAAAAGGAGAAGCGGCCGGACTTTGCACCAACAAAGAAGGAGAATTTGTATGAAAAAAAGAATCTGTGGCCTGGCCGCCGTACTGACCGCCGGCGTGTGCCTGTGCACAGGGCTGTCTCTGCCGGCTTCGGCAGTGAGTGTGGATGAATTAGGAGATTATTCCACTGCCGCCGCCATTCAGTTAAACCGTGTACGGGCTTTTTGGGGGTTAAAACCGTTTTATACAGTTTCTAAAGACTCTGCTCTTGCACAGGCAACATTAAAGCGTGCAATGGAATACCTTGCTACAAAATCCGATACCCGGCCGGATGGTTCTGATTGGTCTACTGTACTGGACGAATATAATGTTCCGTGTAACGAAGCAGTAGAATACCGCGCATATGGCTATGATGATCCCAAAGATATGGTCAACGCCTGTGTCAAATCTCCCTCTTTGCTGGAAGACATTCTGAATGAAGACTACGAGTTTGCATGTGTAGCCGCATCCTCCTACGAGTATGATTCTGTTGTTTACTGCATTACAATTATCGGAAACAGCGATGACATTCTTGACGGTGCCGACTTTGTAACCACACAAGGTGTCACCGGCGACGCAGATTATGACAGTGTTGTAGATATCAATGACGCTTTTATGACACTCCGCGCCTACTCCATGGTGTCTGCCGGGGCTGAACTTCCCATGTGTAATTTACAACAGCAAAACTGCGACATTGACGGTGACGGCAGCATCACGCTCCAGGATGCCCTGAATATTCTCACCTATTATTCCTACGCTTCCGCCGGAAAGAACATCCAGTGGAGCGACCTGCTGTAAACGCAGGCAACTATTTCCCGAAAGGAGAACCTCTATGAAAAAATGGATTGCAAGGCTGACCGCTGTGCTGACTGCCGGCATGTGTCTGTGCACAGGCCTATCCCTGCCGGCCTCGGCGACAGACGCGGCCACGCTTCAACAGTATGAAACCGAAGTGCTGATTCAAGTCAACCGGGAACGGGCGGCCTATGGGCTTGATCCGCTGTACACCGCCGCCAGCATCCAGCTGGCCGCAGAAAAACGGGCAGTGGAATGCATCACCAGCTTTTCCCACACACGCCCCGACGGCACCAGCTGTTTTTCGATTCTGGACGATTACAATCTGTCCTGGTCTTATGTGGGAGAAAATATCGCCATGGGATCTCCCACGCCCCAGGCCGTTGTAAACAGCTGGATGAATTCCGCTGGACACCGGACCAATATCCTGAACAAAAACTATCAGTACCTGGGCGTAGGTGCTGCCAAAAACGGTGTCCTCTACTGGTCACAGATGTTTATGAGCAGCCCCAAGCTGAGCGGAGCCTACATTCCCACAAAGCAGGGTGTCACCGGTGACGCAGACTATGACGGCGAGGTAGGCATCAATGATGCCTACCTGACCCTTCGTGCATATTCCGTGGTCTCTGCCGGCGCATCGCTCCCCATGAATGATCTGCAAAAATCCAACTGCGACATCGACCACGACAACACCATTTCCCTCCAGGATGCCCTGCGCATTCTCACCTACTATTCCTATGCATCTGCCGGAAAAACGGTCTCCTGGAGCTCGATTTCCTGACAATTGTTCTGACTTTCGTCAGACTTTATAGCAAAAACCTGCCCCGAAACGAGTTGTTCGCTTCGGGGCAGGTTTTTTGATGTGGTTGTTGAGGGAAACTGGAATTTGACGCTCTATTAATGCTATAAAACCCAATCAATAGCATTCTTTACAAGTT
>OJOL01000866.1_pt1 | contig 20738 bp, 18 predicted proteins | sample 1598121 | NCBI WGS metagenome assembly OJOL01 (sample SAMN01915219, study PRJEB22387) | human gut metagenome | isolation source: stool | host: Homo sapiens | place: USA
GCAAGCAGAAGCTGGTCATCGACCGCAAGGAGCTGGACAAGATGAGCGGCAAGCGGGTGCTGGTCGTGGATGATGTCATCTCCACCGGCGGCTCTCTCAAGGCTCTGGACGAGCTGGCCGAGCAGACCCAGTGTACCATCGTGGGTCAGGCCGCCGTTCTGGCCGAGGGTGATGCTGCCCAGCGCAAGGACATCATCTTCCTCGAGCCGCTGCCTCTGTTCCTCCACTAAACCGATATGCGACGCCCGCTCTGCGCGTTCTGCCTGAGTGCGCTGGGTGTGTTAGCGTTGTGCTCATTTTTGCCGCAGATGGGGCTTTTGCTGCCGTCTGCGGCAATTTTTGTTGTCTTCTGCCTGCTGGTCTGGTGGAGAGGCGGGGCCGCGAGAGGGTATGCGGTCTGCCTGCTTCTGGGCGCAGTGCTGGGCGTCGGCATCATGAAAACGACTGGCGCGCGGCTTGCAAAGATACAGGACGCTTACGCCGGGAGAGACGTGACCCTCACCGCCGAAGTGGAGAGCACAGGCCGCGCTTACACGGCGGGCCGGGTGAGCGCCGTGCTAATGGTGGAAAAAGTGGACGGGGAAGCTGTCCACTTCCGGGTGGAGTGCGCCAGTCTGCCCAAATGTGAGGCCGGAGGCCGCATCCGGGGCCGCTTTTCGCTGGATGTGCCGGACGCTACCCAGCGTCTGGACGACTACGCCGACGGCATTGTCCTCAGCGCGGAATATCTGTCCGGGATGCTTCGTCTTGGGTCCAGCGAGAGCTTCCGCGCCCGGACGGCTCGGCTCCAGGCGGCGCTGAGCCGCGCCCTGCGAAAAGGCATGGCCGAAAACACCGGCGGCGTTCTGGCCGCGATGGTGGTGGGCGACCGGAGCCATCTGACTTCGACTCTTCGCAGTGCCTATCGGGGCGCGGGGCTTTCCCATGTGCTGGTGGTGAGCGGCCTCCACGTCACCATCTTCTGCGGCCTGCTGGATGCTCTACCCCACAAGGAGCGGGAGCGGAGCCGGGCTTACCGGCGGGCGAGGTCGCTGCTCCGGGCCGGAACGGCTCTTCTGCTGGTGGGCATCACCGGCGCGACGCCCTCTGTCCTCCGGGCGGCGGTGGCGGTCTGGGTCAGCTCCCTCGGCGTCTGGGTGGGAGGCCCGGCGGATACGCTCACCTCGTTGGGCGCGGCAGGCGTCCTTATGTGTCTGGGCAACGGGTATGCGGTCTATGACGTGGGCTTCGAGCTGTCGTTTGCGGCAGTGATGGGAACACTGGCCGGTGCGGAGTGCGCAGGGCGTGGGCGGGAACGCTATTACGATAGAAAGAAGAAACGGAAAAGCCGCCGGGAAAAACCGCCCCGCGCAGTGCTCCTCTTCCGGCACTTTGAGGGCGGCGTGTGGGACTCGCTCTGCGTCTCCCTCTGTGCCTCGGCGGCGACCTTCCCGGTGCTGGTGCTGCGGGGCATGAGCACGACAGTCTGGGCTGTGGCGTCGGGCGTGGCCGTCCTCTGGCTGGTGGGGCCGATGCTGAGCTTCGGCCTCGGTGCAGCTCTGCTGGGTCTGGCTACGGAGGGCTTGCCTTTATTCGAAATCATCCGCCGCCCGGTGGCCTTCTGTGCCGAAGGGCTGGCATGGCTGATGAACGAGTGGGCTTTCCGGGTGTCCGTTCTGCCGGGAGCGTCCCTCTGGTTTGATGGGACCTATGCCGCACTGGTGTGTCTTGCGCTGATCCTGCTCTGCGTAATGGCAATGCGGCGGCACATCCGACTCCGGGTAGCTCTGCCGACGGTCATTCTGCTGGCGGCGCTGGCTATCGGGCTGGAAACGGCCCTGAGCTGGAACGTGGTGAACATCGAACTCGTGGGGACCCGGGCTGCGCCTGCCGTCGTCATCACCCAGAGGGAGAAGGCAGTCGTCCTCTTCCGGGGCAGCAGCATCACCCAGCGGGCGGTGGAAAATCAGCTGGAAAAGCGGGGCGTGAGGACGGTGGAACTTCTGGTTGACCTGCGGATGCAGCCGGAAATGCGCTGTACCCTGCAAGTGGAAAAGTGCATCAATGCTGCTGCTCTGGCCGAGAACACCACCCGCCGTGCTTCCTGCGGCGAAGTGGATCTGGAACTTTTCCGCACCCGGCAGGGCTGCATTCTGCGGATGCGTGTCGCCGGGCAGAGGTTCATCACCCTCAGCGGCACGGTCCGGCCTGCAAAGCCCATCCGGGCCGAGTGGCTGCTGGCCTCGATGGCAAGGCCGGACAATATCCGGTACACCGACTGCCTGACCCTGAGCAGCAAATACCGCTGGATGGAAGAGGACGCAGAGCCTGTCTCGCGGCTGCGCCTCCGTCTCGAGGGGTGAGCGCTTTTCAAAGCGGGCAGAGTATGATAGAATAAAATAATCCAAATACAAAGGAGCCGATCATTTGGCAACGGAAACGAAACTCCGGCAGCTGGCCCAGGGAGGCTGTCCGGTCTACTATTTTTATTCCAGCGAGCGCTATCTTGTCCGGCAGGCTGTGGCCCGGGCGGCAAAGCTTCTGGCCGAAGGTGAGGACGAAGAGACGACCGTTCTGGACGGTGCTGCGCCCGAAATCGAGCAGCTCATCATGGCGGCAGGCACCATCTCCTTCTTCGGGACGCGGCGCGTGGTGCTTCTGCCCGAGGTGGACCCCGCCGCCTACAGCGACAAAGACCTCGACGAGCTGTGCGCCACGCTGGCCAGCCTCGAGAATGCCGTGGTGGTGCTGGGCAGCGTGTTCGAGATGGAGCGCAATAAGCTCAAGCTGGGCAAGCGGGCGCAGAAGCTCATCGCCCAGTGTACTAAGGTCGGCTTTGCCGAAGAGCTGGCCAAGCCCAAGCCCTACGAGCTGAAGGTCATGGTGATGGACCGCGCCAAGGCGCAGGACACCACCCTCTCCGAGGGTACGGCGACGGCCCTGCTGGAACGCTGCGGCGAAGACCCGTTCCTTCTCGAGAACGAGGTGGACAAGCTCTGCGCCCTCTCCGGCTACCAGACCGTGACCACGGCCATGGTGGCCGAGATGGGGACTGTGAGCCTCGAGGCCGACGTCTTCGAGATGATACGGATGATAACGGCGAAAAACGCCACCGGTGCCTGCAAAAAGCTGCAAACGCTTCTCCGCCTGCAGCAGGAGCCCATCCCCATAACGGCGGCCATGATCGGCAGTTATGTGGATCTCTATCGGGTCAAACTGGGCGCAGTCAAGCGGAAGAGCTACAGCACCGTGTTCAAGGATTTCGGCTACAAGGGCAGCGACTACCGGCTCAAGCGCTCTGCCGAGACAGCCAGCCACTACACGCTGCCCCAGCTGGAAGCCTGTATGCAGATTTTGCTTGAGCTGGACAAGAGTCTGAAAAGCCAGCCCGTGAGCGCGCAGACCCTGCTGGAAACGGCGCTCTGCCGCCTGGCAATGGCGGGAGGAAGAAGATGAGCGAGAAACTGGAACTGCTGCACACCGACCGTGTGCTCATCGTGGAGGGCAAATACGATGCGGCCCGTCTCTCCCACCTGACCGACGCCATGATCCTGCTGACGGACGGCTTCGGCATCTATAAGGATAAGAAGCGTCAGCAGCTCTTCAAACAGCTGGCCCACAAAAACGGCCTTATCCTCCTGACGGACTCCGACGCGGCGGGCTTCCGCATCCGCACCTACATCACGAATCTGGTGGGGGAGAAGAACGTGGTGCAAGCCTACGTTCCGGCCATCCACGGCAAGGAAAAGCGGAAGGCTCAGCCCGGCAAAGAGGGGCTTCTGGGGGTCGAGGGCGTGGACGATGCCCTCGTTTTGCAGGCGCTCCGGGACGCTCTGGGCGAAGAAGCTGGCATTTCCCCTGCAAAGCCGGAGGGGCGGCAAATTACTTATACCGACCTCTATGAGTGGGGGCTTTCGGGTACGGCGGGCTCGGCTGAGCGGAAAACAAAGCTGCTCTGCGCTCTCGGTCTGCCGCCCCGGCTTTCGAAAAAAGAGCTGGTGGAAGCCCTCAACCGCCTTTACAGTTACGAGCAGCTGGACGAAATGCAGTCGGAACTGCTCGAAACATGAAAATACAGCAAACTCTCCTAAAGAAAACGTGAAAAAGATTCAAGCAAGACTTCTGGGAAATTTGCCATAAGCTGTGATATAATCAATATACTGTGCGCCCGTCGTGGACGAAACGACGGGCGCAGATTTTTGCAAGGTGCAATAAAGGAGACAATCAATGGAACGCGAAAAACTCAAATCGAGACTCGGGTTCATCCTCCTTTCCGCTGGCTGCGCGATCGGCATCGGAAATGTGTGGAAGTTCCCTTACATGGCAGGTCAGGGCGGCGGCGGAGCTTTCGTGCTGTTCTACCTGCTGTTCCTCGTCATTCTGGGTCTGCCCATCATGACCATGGAGTTCTCCGTGGGCCGTGCCAGCCACAAGAGCCCGGTGCGCGCCTATCAGGCCCTCGAAAAGCCCGGCCAGAAGTGGCACATCCACGGCTACTTCACCCTCATCGGCTGCTACCTGCTGATGATGTTCTACACCACGGTGGCCGGCTGGATGCTCCACTACTTCTACATGACCGCTGCCGGTAAGCTGGTGGGCCTTGACGCCGACCAGGTGGCCGGCAAGTTCACCGAGATGCTGGCAAGCCCGCTGACCATGGGCTTCTGGATGGTGGTCGTTGTGGCCATCGGCATCTTCGTCTGCGCCCGCGGTTTGCAGAACGGCCTCGAGAAAGTCACGAAAGTCATGATGATCGCCCTGCTGGTCATCATGGTGGTGCTGGCAGTCAACAGCATGTTCATGCCCGGCGCAAAGGAGGGCCTGACCTTCTTCCTCGTACCCGACTTTGAGCGGATGAAGGAAGTGGGCATCGTCAATACGCTGGTGGGGGCCATGAATCAGGCGTTCTTCACCCTGAGCCTCGGCATCGGTGCAATGGCCATCTTCGGCAGCTACATCGGCAAAGAGCACGCCCTGCTGGGCGAGAGCGTCCGCGTCGTGGTGCTGGATACCTTCGTCGCCATCACCGCCGGCCTCATCATCTTCCCGGCCTGCTTCACTTACGGTGTGGACCAGACCAGCGGCCCCAGCCTCATCTTCATCACCCTGCCCAACATCTTCGCAAATATGGCGATGGGCCGTCTGTGGGGCAGCCTGTTCTTCCTGTTCATGGCCTTTGCGGCACTTTCCACCGTGCTGGCCGTCTTCGAGAACATCATCTGCTGCGGCATGGAGCTGACCGGCTGGAACCGTCAGAAGTCCAGCCTCGTCAACTTCTTCCTCATCATCGCCCTCTCTCTGCCCTGTGTGCTGGGCTACAACGTCTGGGCCTGGGACGGCTTCGCCATCTTCGGCGGTGCGGTGCTGGATGTGGAGGATTTCCTCGTCAGCAACCTCTTCCTGCCGCTGGGCTCCCTCGTCTACCTGCTGTTCTGCGTCACCCGCTACGGCTGGGGCTGGGACAACTACAAGAAGGAAGTCAACACCGGCGACGGCCTCAGGATGCACGACTGGATGCGCGGCTACCTGACCTATGGCCTGCCCCTCATCGTCCTGTTCATCTTCGTGTTCGGCCTGTACGATAAGTTCATCGCCTGATAAAACAAAAATACGGGATGCTGCATTTTACAGCATCCCGTATTTTTTATCGCTTTATTTCACATACCGGCCTTCGCAGATATTCTTGCAGCAGGCGCTGATGGGGAACCAGCAGCAGTCGCGGCAGATGTCGGCGAGGATCTCCGGCGTGGCCTTGGCGTCGATCTCGCGAATGAGGTCCTGGTAGACGTAATCCTTTTCCTCGAGACCGAAGTATTCCACCGTCTTTGCATCGTAGCGCTTGACCTTTTCCTGCGTGTCGCAGAGGTCAGTCCCCAGCTTGTTGGGGCAGCAGGAGCAGAGGGTGTCAGTGGAGAAGGTGAGGTGGATGGTGGTGCCGGGAACATCCCGCAGCTGATGCACCACGTCGGTCATGTGGGCCACGAAATCGTTGTCATAGCCTTTGCCGGAGTAGCCCTGCGTGCAGAGCAGATGATGGGGACGAAGTACGATGCTCATGCTTTCAGCCCCGGAATGCGCTTCCGCAGATTCAGGCCGATGGCGCAGGCCAGAACTGCCTTGATGATGGCAGTGGGGATGAAGGGCAGGACGCAGGCGGTGATACCCACGGCGATGGTGCTGTGGGCGACGACCACGAACATTGCAACGCCCACCACATAGTTGACCACCGTGCCGACGATGACAGCGGTGACGAAAGCACCCTTGAAGGCGTTACGGTGCTCCACGCCGAGGCCGATGATGTAGGCCATCAGGGGGAAAGAGATGAGGAAGCCGCCGGTGGGGCCGACGAACTTATCGAAACCGCCGGAGAAGTTTGCCAGCACCGGCACGCCCACAGCGCCCAGTGCCAGGTACACCAGCGAAGCGATGGCGGAAAGCTTGGAACCCAGCACCACAGCAGCCAGCGTGATGGCGAAGGTCTGCATGGTCATGGGGACGCCCAGAGGCATCGGGATGGAGATCTGGGCCATGACGGCGATGACGGCGGCGAACAGACCTGCATAGCAGATGTCCCGCACAGAGAACTTGGACTTGGTGGCCGCAGCGGCCTGGGTGTTCTGACTCATAAGAATTGTTCCTCCTATACATTCTGGCCCAAAGCGGCCATGCTCCCAGTATGGCAGACTGCAAACGCTGCGTCAACTTTTGATTTGCGAAAGGGTTTACAATTCAAAACGAAAAACAAAACAGAAAAATACACAAAAGATGTCGCTTTTGGTTGTGAAATGTGCTATACTAAATCTTAGCTATAAGAAGCACACCAGTGATATATAGAGAGGAGAACATCATGCAGCATGAAACCGTGATCGTGCTGGACTTTGGCGGCCAGTACAATCAGCTCATCGCGCGCCGCGTCCGCGAGAATAATGTCTACTGTGAGATCTATTCCTATAAGACGGACCTGTCCGTCATCAAGGCGAAGAACCCCAAGGGCATCATCTTCACCGGCGGCCCCAACAGCGTCTATCTGAAGGATTCGCCCACCATCGACCCCGAGATCTTCAGCTGGGGCGTGCCTGTGCTGGGCATCTGCTACGGCAGCCAGCTGATGATGCACCTGCTGGGCGGCCACGTCTGCCGCGCCCCCGAGCGTGAGTACGGCAAGACCGAGGTCTTTGTGGACAACAGCAGCAAGATGTTCACCGATGTGCAGCCCTCCACCGTCTGCTGGATGAGCCACAACGACTATATCGAGCAGGCTGCGCCCGGTTTCAAAATCACTGCCCACACTGTCAACTGCCCGGTGGCCGCAGCTGAGAACGAGGAAAAGGGGCTGTACGCCGTCCAGTTCCACCCCGAGGTGCTCCACACCGCTGAGGGCAAGAAGATGTTGCACAACTTCGTGTACAACGTCTGCGGCTGCACCGGCGACTGGAAGATGGACTCCTTCGTGGAGAACAACGTCGAGGCCCTGCGGAAGCGCATCGGCAGCGGCAAGGTGCTCTGCGCCCTGTCCGGCGGCGTCGATTCCTCCGTGCTGGCTGCCATGCTGGCCAAGGCCATCGGCAAGCAGCTGACCTGCGTCTTTGTTGACCACGGCCTGCTGCGCAAGAACGAGAAGGAAGAGGTCTGCTCTGTCTTCGGCCCCGGCAACGCCAACGGCTTTGACATCAACTTCATCTGCGTGGACGCCCGTGACCGCTACTTTGCAAAGCTGGCCGGTGTCACCGAGCCGGAGCGCAAGCGCAAGATCATCGGCGAGGAGTTCATCCGCGTCTTTGAGGAACAGGCGAAGCAGATCGGCAAGGTCGATTTCCTCGCACAGGGTACCATTTACCCCGATGTCGTCGAGAGCGGTCTGGGCGGTGAGTCCACCGTCATCAAGAGCCACCACAACGTCGGCGGCCTGCCCGACACCGTGGACTTCAAGGAGCTGGTCGAGCCGCTGCGCAACCTGTTCAAGGACGAAGTCCGTCAGGCTGGCCGTGAGCTGGGTCTGCCCGAGTATCTGGTCAGCCGCCAGCCCTTCCCCGGCCCCGGTCTGGGCATCCGCATCATCGGCGAAGTGACCCCCGAGAAGGTCGCTATCGTGCAGGACGCCGACGCCATCTGGCGTGAGGAGATCGCCAAGGCCGGCCTTGATAAGGAGATCAGCCAGTATTATGCGGCTCTGACCAATATGCATAGCGTCGGCGTTATGGGCGACGAGCGCACCTACGACTACGCCGTGGCCCTGCGCGCTGTCACCACCACTGACTTCATGACCGCTGAGAGCTACAATATGCCCTGGGACGTGCTGGGTACTGTCACCAGCCGCATCGTCAATGAGGTCAAGCACGTCAACCGCGTGTTCTATGACTGCACCGGTAAGCCGCCGGCCACGATCGAGCTCGAGTAATCTTCAAAACCTGAAAAGTATTGATGCAATGCAATATTTTGAGAGCCAAAAGGCTCTGTGATACTGCTTTGATACTATCAGACGATTATTCACAAAGAGAGACATGAGAATGCCCTCTGAGAAACGGTAAGTTTTTCAGAGGGCATTTTTGTGTCTTTTATTCTTTACGCCACTTTTTCTTCGGCTCGTACCGGCCGCAGCCGTCGGCGGTCTGTGGCCAGTTGAGCTTCCATTCCAGATACTCTTCCTTGGTGATCTCGCCCTCCCGGAGCTGCTTCTTACGGAGCTGCCACTCCTTCAGGAAATCATCCAGCAGGCGATAGCGGAAGCTGACTGCCATGTGCTTTTCCGGGAGATCCGGGTCGGTGGTGTCTGTGACCTCATAGAGCCGGGTGCCGGGATAGTGCTCGTCCAGCTCGAACAGAGTGTACATCACATCCTCTGCGGCGTACAGGGTCGGCTCATAGAGGGAACGGTAGTTCACGTCCAGCACCTCCGCAATCTTGCGGAGCAACTCTTCTTTAGGAGTGCGGGTGTTGCTTTCGTATTGTGCGATGCGGATGTCTGCGCTTTTCTCCTCAAACCCGATGGCAATGCCCAGTTCTTTCTGGGTCATACCTCGGAGGTTGCGGGCACGTTTGATGCGGTCACCGACTGCCATGCGATTGCCTCCTGACTTAAACATATTTGTTGAACCTAGTATAGCACAGAAAAATAGGAGGTGCAATAGAAAATAAACAAAAAAGTTTAATATTTTACCCGAAAACCTCTTGACTTAACGGAATGTGTTTAGTATAATGAGAGCACAAAAAGATAAGCAAAAATGCTTAGTAAAATTGAATGACCGCCAAACTGATCCAAACCGCCAAGACCTTCCGAAAGGAAGCGAGCGCTCCACAAGGGGACGGCACAGCACCGCAAAGGGGATATGCCTGCCGGAAGTCAGCGAGGATGAAGCGGCACCGAAATGAAACCGACAAGGAAAGGACAAAAAATGGCAAACAGCATTTTTATCAAGGCAGACGAGCTGGCAAAGGAGTTGGACATCTCGCAAGGTCTGGCGTACAAAATGATTGCCCAGTGGAACGAGGAACTGAGAGCCAAGGGCTACACGACCGTGGGAGGCCGGGTAAGCAGGAGGTACTATCAGGAGAAGATTTACGGGGCAGGGGAGGAGTGATAGGATGCCAGCCTACAAGGACAACAGGCAGGGCACATGGTACGCTTCCTTCTACTTCGAGAACTGGCAAGGTGTGAAGCAGAAGAAGCTGAAACGGGGATTTGCCACCAAGAAGGATGCTCTGGCGTGGGAGCGGGAGTTCCTTCTTCAACAGGCGGCAGACCTGACCATGACATTTGAAGCCTTTGTGGAAATTTATATCACGGACAAAAAGAAGCGACTCCGGGAAAACACATGGTTTACCAAGGAGCATATCATCCGAACGAAAATCTTGCCGTACTTCAAGGAAAAACGGCTCAGTGAGATCAGGCCGCGGGATGTGATCGCATGGCAGAACGAGATGCTGAACTACCGGGACAAAAACGGCAAGGCCTACTCGCCGACCTACCTCAAGACGCTGCATGGACAACTCAGTGCCATTCTGAATCACGCCGTCCGGTTCTACGGGCTGAAATCAAACGCAGCAGCCACAGCCGGGTGCATGGGGTCGGAAAAGCACAAGGAAATGCTTTTCTGGACAAAGGAAGAGTACCTCAAATTCGCAGAGGTCATGATGGACAAGCCGCAATCCTACTACGCCTTTGAAGTCCTCTACTGGTGCGGCATCCGGAAGGGCGAGCTGCTGGCTCTGACTCCGGCAGACTTCGACTTGGACAAGGGGCTGCTCTCCATCACCAAATCCTATCAAAGGCTGAAAGGCCGGGATGTGATCACCGACCCGAAAACACCCAAGAGCGTCCGGGTCATCCAGATGCCGCAGTTTCTGACGGACGAGATCAGAGACTATCTGAAATCCCTCTACAAAGTCCAGCCAGACCAGCGGATCTTTGAGGTGACCAAGAGCTACCTGCACCACGAGATGGACAGGGGAGCCAAGGAGGCCGGGGTGAAGCGCATCCGAATCCACGACCTGCGGCACTCCCATGTATCGCTGCTGATCGAGATGGGCTTCTCGGCGCTGGCAATCGCAGACCGGGTAGGGCATGAGAGCGTGGACATCACTTATAAGTACGCCCACCTCTTCCCCTCGAAGCAGCAGGAGATGGCGCAGAAGCTGGACATGGAGCGAAAGGAGGGATGAAGATGGAACGAGTACTCGACCAGCAAGGCCGCTGGCGGAACAAGGTGGTGGCCTTCCGAATGTCCCCGGAAGAGGACGAGGTTTTGGAAGCCAAAGTAAAGCTCTCCGGCTTGACCAAACAGGAGTATATCATCCGCCGCCTGACCGACCGGGAAATCATCGTAGTAGGCAACCCAAGGGTCTACAAAGCCCTGCGAGGCCAGATGGAGCTGATCTATCAGGAATTGCAACGGCTGGCCGTGGATGAAGAGGTCTCGCCGGACTTGCTGGAAACCCTGCAAATGGTGGCTCTGACGTTGAACGGACTTAAGGAGGAATCGAATGACGGACAATAGAAAAACGACCGTACCGGGTGCATCTGTTGGCGCAGATGCGGTACAGTCGTCCTCAAAAATCAACACCAATATTATAACAAATTCTGACAAGCAAATCAATCTGCAAGCCGCGAAAAAGTCAAACAATTTCGGGTTGAACACGGTATCAATGACCGAACTGTACGACACGGTGTATCCACCCCGGAGACCCATCGTGAACGACCTGCTGTACAGCGGCACCTACCTCTTTGTAGGAGCGCCCAAGGTGGGCAAGTCCTTCTTCATGGGGCAGCTTGCCTACCATGTGGCGATGGGGCTTCCGCTGTGGGAGTACGAGGTGCATCAGGGCACCGTCCTCTACCTTGCATTGGAGGACGATTACGCCCGGCTGCAGCGGCGGCTCTCCCGGATGTTCGGGGTAGAGGAGACCAGCAATCTCTACTTCGCAACGCAAGCTAAGTCCGTGAGCGAGGGACTTGACCAGCAGTTGGAAGGATTCATCCGGGAGCACCCGGATGTACGGCTCATCATCATCGACACCCTGCAGAAGGTGCGGGAGATCGGCGGTGACCGATACAGCTACGCCAGCGACTACGAGATCGTGACCAAACTGAAAACTTTCAGCGACAGGTACGGCATCTGCCTGCTGGTGGTTCATCACACCCGGAAGATGGAAGCCGAGGACAGCTTTGATATGATCTCCGGCACCAACGGTCTGTTGGGTGCAGCGGATGGCGCGTTCATCATGCAGAAGAAGCGGCGCACGGACAACACCGCACTACTGGACATCGTGGGGCGTGACCAGCCGGATCAGGAGCTGACATTGGAGTTTGACCGGGAACGCTGCGTGTGGGAGTTCCAAGGAGCCGAAACGGAACTTTGGAAGCTGCCGCCCGACCCGCTTCTGGAAGCGGTGGCAAAGATGCTCAGCCCGGAACAGCCAGAGTGGAGCGGTACGCCCACGGAGCTGCTGGAACGTCTGTCTGGTGTGAGCATACAGGCAAACATCTTGACCCGGAAGCTGAACGTGAGTGCCGACAGGCTCTACAACGATTATGGAATTCGGTACGAAAGCAAGCGCACCCATGAGGGCAGAGTGGTCAAATTAACGCTGGAAAATTCTGGGGCGTGACGATTCGTGACGGTTGTGACGGTATTTTTGCTACTATGTAAAATACCGTCACAATCGACACAACCGACACGGGATGGTGATAACGATGAAAAATGTGCAGATTTCGCAGAAACTTTTCGTCGCCTTGCTGCATTATCATTTGAGCGGCGAAAATGAGTACGAAGAGATTATTGAACAGGGCTTGGAGCAAAAATTGGATGCGATGCTGCGGCATGAGCTGTATGCCCAGTACAAGACAGCACCCACCGAGGAACAGCGGGAGCAGGCTCGGCAGGAGTATCTGGACAGACGAGGCGTGCCAGAAAGCTTCCGCTGGTGAGCCCCTCTATTGGCAAAGTACAGGAGCGTGTCACGCTCCTGTGAATGCAATCACGCAGGAAGGTGGTGTTGGACCGGGCAGCGGCGAGGTACAGCGAAACCCCGTCCGCAGACGGAAGCCCCCGGCAGGGCGCAAAGGCATCTTTTGATGGACGGAACGTCTGTCAAAAGTGCTTTTGCGTTACTTTCGACGAAAGTAACAAAGCCTATGCCGTGTCCGGCACCAGTTACTTCCACAGAGAAAGGACGTGCGATTGAAAAGAACCATTTCCGCAATGCGAGGCTCCGGCTCCCTCAACCATAACCGGAGAAGTTTCACCGCTGAAAACGTAGACCCGGAGCGCAGCAGCCTGAATGTTGTGTACCGGGATGAACCGATTCAGAAGGTGTACCACGAACTTTTTGACGAGGCAGTGAACCGCTACAACGCCAAGCAGAAGCGCAAGGACCGCTGTATCACCGACTACTATGAGCACCTGCGGACAGGCAAGCAGGAAAAGCTCTTCCATGAGCTGATCGTCCAGATCGGTAACAAAGATGATATGGGTGTCCTGACCGAGAATGGCGCACTGGCAAAGGAACTGCTGGACGAGTATATGCAGGGCTTCCAAGAACGTAACCCGACACTGCGGGTGTTCGGAGCATTCCTCCACATGGATGAAGCTACGCCCCATCTGCACATCGACTTCGTGCCGTATGTGTCCGGCTGGAAGGGCAAAGGACTGGACACCAAGGTGTCCCTGAAACAGGCGTTGAAGGCCTTGGGCTTTGCAGGCGGCTCCAAGCGAGAATCCGAGCTGAATCAGTGGATCAACGCCGAGAAAGAGCAGCTTGCTGCCGTGATGGAGCGGCACGGCATCGAGTGGGAACAGAAAGGCACCCACGAAGAGCACCTGTCTGTGCTGGACTTCAAAAAGCAGGAGCGTAGTAAAGAGGTAGTGGCTCTGGAAGCTGCCAAGCAGGAGTGCCAGACCGACCTGACCGAGATGCAGGAACAGCTGGAAACAGCGCAGACAGCCGTAGAAGCCGCTGAACAGCGGGTACAGAAAGCAGAGCTGACCTACCAGAAGCAGAGCCAGAAGCTGAACAAGCTGGCTCCCATCATGGAAGGTTTGGAAAACCTGTCAGCGCAATACTCCCAGCGGCCAGAAGAATGGGTGCCAGAGGCAGCCACATTTGAGACCGCCAAGAGCTATCGGGAGAAGAAGGCCATGCCGCTGATCCAGAAGTTGGTGAAGGTACTCTTTGCCCTCCATCGGAAGTACTGGGAGGTTAAGAACGAGAGGGATAAGTATCTGCACTTCTATCAGGACGAGAAGAAGGCTACCCATCATCTAAGCCAGCGGCTGAAAGAGGTGGAGGCTGAAAACTCTCAGCTCTATGCGATGAAACGTGATTTCAGGCGAGTATGGAACTATTTCGGTGCCGAAAAGATGCAGCAGGTCATTGGGCTTATGAGGGGGCAGGAGCAGACCGCGGATAGAAGCCAGAAGAAGAACAGGCAGAACAGCGTAGAACTGTAAGCGTAGTAGACCCCCGCCAGCGGATGTTGGCGGGGGTCTGTACATATAAGTGATAATTCGACCCCGAAAAATGCAATAGAAATTTTTATCGGCTTGCAATCACGGAAAAGCTGTGGTACGCTTTACTAGGATAGTATAAAGGGAAAGTGTATCCTTTTTAGAAAAAGACACCATGGTGTACCAATAGTGGTACATTTACTATGTTAAAATGAAAGAAAACAATGCGGGAATCCGCATTTGATGGAGGAAATAAAAATGGTAGACACCAAAAAAGAGCAGGAACGCGAAGAACTGCACCGTGCAATCTGGGCGATTGCGGATGATCTGCGCGGCGCAGTGGACGGATGGGATTTCAAGAGCTACGTTCTCGGTACGATGTTCTACCGTTATATTTCGGAGAACATTGCCAGCTATATCAATCAGGGCGAAATTGATGCAGGCAACCCGGATTTCCGCTATGAGGATATGCCTGATGCAGAGGCAGAGCAGGCACGGGAAGGGCTGGTACAGGAAAAAGGGTTCTTCATCCTGCCCAGTGAGTTGTTCTGCAATGTGCGGGCAAAAGCAGCCAACGATGAAAACCTCAATGAAACGCTGGAAACAGTGTTCCGACATATTGAAGAATCCGCAAAGGGCAGCTCCTCCGAGGGGCAGTTTGCAGGGTTGTTCGATGATTACGATGTCAACAGCAATAAGCTGGGTGCGACCGTTGCCAAGCGCAATGAGAAGCTCGTGAAACTGCTGAACGGCGTGGCAGATATGAACCTTGGCGATGTGAAAGAGCATGACATTGATGCTTTTGGCGATGCCTACGAATACCTGATGACCATGTACGCCAGCAATGCGGGCAAGTCCGGCGGTGAGTTTTTTACGCCTGCTGATGTGTCGGAACTGCTGACCCGGCTGGGTACCGTAGGCAAGAAGGAAATCAACAAGGTATATGACCCGGCCTGCGGTTCCGGTTCGCTGCTGCTGAAGGCAGAAAAGGTGCTGGGACGGGATGCCGTGCGCAACGGCTTCTTTGGACAGGAAATCAACATCACAACGTACAACCTGTGCCGCATCAATATGTTCCTACACGACATCGAATTTGACAAATTCGACATTGCCTGTGAGGACACGCTGACAAATCCGCAGCACTGGGATGATGAACCCTTTGAGCTGATCGTATCGAATCCGCCGTACTCCATCAAGTGGGCCGGTGACGAGAATCCGCTGCTCATCAATGACCCGCGTTTTGCTCCGGCTGGTGTGCTGGCTCCGAAGAGCAAGGCAGACTTGGCCTTTATTATGCACTCGCTGGCATGGCTGGCTTCCAACGGTACGGCGGCAATCGTCTGTTTCCCCGGCATTATGTACCGTGGCGGTGCAGAACAGAAAATCCGCAAGTATCTGGTTGACAATAACTTCATTGACTGTATCATTCAGCTGCCGAGCAATCTGTTCTTTGGTACCAGTATTGCCACCTGCATCATGGTACTGAAAAAGGGTAAAACGGACAATAAAGTGCTGTTTATTGATGCTTCTTCCGAGTGCGTCAAGGTGACGAACAACAACAAACTCACCCCGGAGAACATTAACAAAATAGTGGACACCTTTGCACAGCGGGCAGAAGAAGCACACTTCTCCCATCTGGCAGAGTATTCCGAAGTACAGGAAAATGACTATAATCTGTCGGTTTCCACTTATGTGGAGGCCAGGGATACCCGCGAGAAGATCGACATTGTGAAGCTGAACGCTGAAATTGCGCAAATCGTAGCACGAGAAAACGAACTGCGGGCCGCCATTGACCAGATCGTGGCAGAAATCGAGGGCTGAGATGGAAAACGAAAAGAAAGATTCTGCATTGACACGTTCTTCTGCGGCGGAATACCTGACCTTTGTTGCCTCTACGGGCGAGGACAAAGACAGCATTGAGATGCGCTACGAGGATGAAAACATCTGGCTGACGCAAAAGATGATGGCGACCCTTTACGATGTATCTGTCGCGGCGATAAACCAGCATCTGAAAAAGATTTTTGAGGATGGGGAATTGCAGGAAGAAGCAGTTATTAAGAAATACTTAATAACTGCCACGGACGGAAAAAAGTACAATACGAATCACTATAATTTACAGGCGATTATTGCGGTCGGCTTCAAGGTGAACAACCAGCGGGCGGTGCGGTTCCGTGTCTGGGCGAACCAGATCGTGGAGCAGTACACCATCAAGGGATGGGCAATGGACGAGGAACGCCTGAAAAACGGCGGCACTGTCCTGACCAAAAAATACTTTGAAGAGCAGTTGGAGCGTATCCGGGAGATTCGCATTTCGGAGCGCAACTTCTACCAGAAACTCACTGACATTTACGCTACTTCGCTGGATTATGACCGCAATGCACTGACCACAAAAGAGTTTTTTGCGAAGGTACAGAACAAGATGCACTATGCCGTGCATCGCCATACAGCGGCAGAACTGATCTATGAGCGTGCCGATGCTGAAAAACCGCACATGGGGCTTCACACATGGAAGGATGCTCCCAACGGCAAAATCAAAAAGAGCGATGTTTCGGTGGCGAAAAATTACCTGACCGAAGATGAAATGAAGTCCATGGAGCTGATCGTTTCGGCATACCTTGACCTTGCCGAGAACCGTGCCCGCCGTCATATCCCCATGACCATGGAGGACTGGGCCAAGCGGCTGGACATCTATTTGCAGGCAGATGATCTGGAAGTGCTGAAGGACGCAGGCAAAATCTCGGCGCAGCTTGCAAAGATGCACGCCGAAACGGAGTTTGAAAAGTACCGTGTGGTGCAGGATCGGCTGTACCAGAGCGATTTTGACAGGTATTTGGAGGAAAACCTAGAGTAAAGATGAGCCTTGAGATTTGGAGTTTCCTAGTGGATGTAACTTCACTGGTTGTAACAACTGTATTGACTATCAAAATTTATAGGCTAGAGCGTTCACATGAAAAAGAACGTGAACAAATGGAAGTAAAAGCGCAGGAAAAGGCTATCGCGGAGGCGGCAAGAGTTTTTCTGATTGATAATGAAGATGAAATAGAGTATTTGCCGTTGTCGGCGATAGCAAAGACTTTGAAACTCAAAAGAAAGCATCATAGAGCGATAACGACCAAGTTTTTAAGATGTAGTGAGGAAGTCCAAAAGGAAATTCTGAAGCAAGCCAATTTTCAGCTAATAGAGGTTTCTAAAGAACAGGTGAGTGCTGCATTAAAACGACTAAAAGATGATATTAAGGCGTGCGGTTTTGGACAAGATACTTTATATGATGGGGCTAAATACTTTCATCGAGCGATGGAGCGTTATTCGGATGAAAAAATTGAAACCGTAAATCCGTACATATTTGAGGATATAAGGCGAACACACTTTTATCAAGGTGATTCACTCCAATTATTAAAAGACACGAGCTATAACGGAACGCTATACGGGTATATGTATGATTACCTTCACTCCGCAGATTTGGGAAAATCCAAATGGCTGCTGCAGCCACCAATTGATATGGTTTGGTCGCAATGCAAATTAGCTGGATGCCCGGAAGAAATAATGACATTCTGGACGATGCGAGTTGTTATTGACTGTTGCCGGGTATTTGCTGAATCAGAAGAAGATTTTGTTTTTGATGAAGATTTGATTGAAACACAGGAAGATATGTACTATTATGCGGTGATGGCACTGTACAGTACCTATATTGCAAAGAAAGAAGAGGGTGCGGATGAGTAAGCTAGATGAACTGCTCCGGGAACTTTGCCCGGATGGCGTTGAGTATAAAAGATTCGATGAAGTTTGCACATTAAATGCTCGAATTGGCTGGCAACGGCTAACGAAAGCAGAGTATATGAGCAAAGGCGACTACTTGCTTATAACAGGAACTGACTTTACTGAAACACATGAAATTGATTATAGTACTTGTGTATATGTGACGGAAGAGCGATACAAGCAAGACTCGAAAATTCAATTGAAAAATGGAGATATCCTAATAACCAAAGATGGAACTCTTGGTAAAGTAGCGCAAGTAAAGGGGCTTGAAATGCCAGCTACATTAAATGGTGGAGTCTTTGTTGTTCGCTGTAAAGATGGTTCGTTAGAGAATCGGTTCATTCTGCACTATCTGTTGTCTAATCATTTTCAAAGTGTTGTTGAGCAACAGAAAACGGGTTCGACAATTAGTCACTTAACACAAACACTTTTTTCAAGGCTAATGATACCAATTCCACCGCTAGAAATTCAGCGTGAAATTGTTCGCATTTTGGACAATTTCACAAATCTTACAGCGGAGCTTACAAAGGAACTCACAGATAGAAAGGTGCAGTATGCCTATTACCGCAATAAATTCCTTTACTTTGATGAATCTAGTGCTTCGTTAAAATCCATAGGTGATATTTGTAATGTTGTGGTTGGCGGCGAACCGCCTGCGGATTGCATTAAAGGAGAAAGTAAAGATTCATCACATATGTTTCCAGTTTGGGGAAATGGTAAAGAAGCGTATGGATATTCTGGAACGTATAAGATTGATAGGGATGCTGTCGTGATTTCATCTATTGGAGCCAATACGGGTGCTGTATACTATAGAAAGGCATTTTTTACCCCGATAATTAGGCTCAAGGTTGTTATGCCGAAAGATAATCAGCTCAGTTCAAGATTTCTTTTCCATGTGCTGTCTGCAACTGCTATAAAAAGTAAAAGCAGCAGCGTTCCCAATATGAATGCAAACGAGATTAAAGCCATAAAGATTCCTGTTCCTCCCCTTGATGTCCAAAACCGCATTGTAAATGTGTTGGACAACTTTGAGAAAATCTGCTCCGATCTCAACATTGGTTTGCCCGCTGAAATCGAAGCCCGGCAGAAGCAGTACGAGTATTACCGAGATAAGCTCTTGACATTTGCAGAAACCGGCAACACAATTTTGAACGGAACGGAACGGAACGGAACGGAACGGAACGGAACGGAACGGAACGGAACGGAACGGAACGGAACGCTGATTAAGCTCTTGCGGTATGTATTTGGCTATGTAAGGATTCCTTTGGGTGATGTGGGTTCTATCTGTATGTGCAAGCGTATTTTGAAGAGCCAGACAAACACAGCGAGCGGTGTTCCGTTCTATAAAATTGGAACCTTTGGAAAAGAAGCTGATGCCTATATTTCGCAGGAAACATTTGACGAATATCGGTCGAGATATAACTTCCCGAAAAAAGGCGATGTGCTGATTTCTGCGGCAGGAACGATTGGCAGAACGGTCGTTTATGACGGCAAACCAGCATATTTTCAAGATTCCAACATTGTTTGGATCGATAACGATGAAAGTATTGTTCTGAATAGCTATCTTCGTTATTGCTATGAATTGAAACCGTGGAAAGCATCTGAGGGCGGAACGATTCCGAGATTGTACAACGACAATATAGCAAAGGCTGTAATTGCAGTACCGTCCATTGAGGAACAAAAACGGATTGTTTCTATCCTTGACCGTTTTGATGCTATTTGCAATGATTTGACCAGCGGCCTGCCAGCGGAGATTGAAGCAAGACAAAAGCAGTATGAGTATTACCGGGACAAGCTGTTGAACTTTAGGAAATACAAAGATGAATCATCCAATTGATGAAAAAATTTATCAAGAGTTCAGAAAAGCCCTGAACGCATCGAATGTGTTTGGGTGTGAAAAAGAATATGTAGAGTTATATAATCTCGGATATGCGCTTTTGGATAGAATGGAAAAGTGCGTCGGTTATATCAATGCACATACGATGATTCCGAATTCTGAGGAAGAGTTTCTTCTTTTGATGATGTATGGCTCAATGATAGTTGATGCGGTTAAATTGGTGCTTCACTTATTAGAGGTAGAACATCCATACACACGGGATTCGCAGACGACGTACAGCTATTTTGCAGATGTATGCGAAGAGCATAATCTGATACTTCCAGATGGAAAAATACCAACTGACGATAAAGTATGGGAGTATATTCGCTCTTTGTCTTTTGCGCATCCATTCGAAACAAGCCGTGCGAAATTTCTAAAAAAGGGCGAAACACAGTACTCACCGGCAATTATTCCTTATGCAGAGTCGCAACTTTGGCAGACAAATGCAGAACCGACAGTTGACGTTATGATATACTCAACTGCGTTTCCTGAAATAAAACATTTGAACATTCCATACGATGGAATCATCGGATATATAGGTTCAAGATACCAGCTTTTATCACTTGGAACAGAAAAAATCAAACAGATCATTGAAGAGAAAAAGCAAGAGTGGGCAAAGCAAAAAGTTCAGGTTAGTACAAATCCATTGGATACATTAAAGTCGGCAGTTTCTATTATGGAAAGCAGACATGAAGATACAAGACTTCGTGAGTTGATTTCTTTGCTGGAGGTTCAAAGCACGATAGAGGAAAATCAACAGAAAATCATTTCCTACCAATCGAGATTGATAGAAGCAGTGCCCGAAGTTGTTAAAATGGTAGAATCGCTGGATACGGAGGGTCTAAACGACTATTTAGAAAGCCTGCTTGCAGTACCTAAGCCAAGCTATGCAGGAGCCGATTATCAATTACAGAAAATTTTTTCGGGATTGAATCCATATGCAGATGCAAAGGAATGGATGCGGGGGTTAAAACAGGCAGAAGGATTTTACAAAGACTGTGGTTCTAAATGGGTAAAAATGGACGTGGCAAAGATGAGAGATAATGAAATAAAACTTTTGGTTCGAATTGCGTGTGATATGCAATCACAAAGTGAAAAATAAGTGCTGCTGGAGGAAATCGAAATGTCTTTTTTCAATATCGTTGCGGCTACCAATGAAGATACCGTTGTTGCTGCCTATGAAC
>OJOL01000882.1_pt1 | contig 20491 bp, 16 predicted proteins | sample 1598121 | NCBI WGS metagenome assembly OJOL01 (sample SAMN01915219, study PRJEB22387) | human gut metagenome | isolation source: stool | host: Homo sapiens | place: USA
CGGCGGTTATTCCCGCAAGGGCCCGCGCAACAACTAAAGTAAAGCAGAAACGGCGCTGTTCTTCGGAACGGCGCTTTTTGTTTTATGAGAAATTTAAATCGCAACAAATTGTTTATAAATCTTGAAAATTTTATTTTTCTATTGCAATTTTTGTTCAAATGATTTATACTGTAGGTACAGAGAACGGCAGAAGCCGTAAGCTGAATAATGAAAGCCGAGTCTTTCAGAAAGGATGTGTTTTTTCCGTAGATGAAAAAAGCACATCCCTTTGTGCTTTTTACGGGAAAAACCGGTAGACGTATGAACATCAAGATCGTTGGCAGAAAAGTGAACCTGAGAGAGAATTTTAAGGAACTGGTGCAGCGCAAGCTCTCTAAGTTTGACCGCATCTTTGATGAAGACGCGGATGCTACCGTAACCGTAACGCTGGAAAAGAATCGCCAGACCGTGGAGATTATGATTAAGCAGCGCGGCATGCTGTACCGTGCAGAAGCCACTGCGCCGGAAATGAACGAAGCGTTGGATGATGTTGTGGCGGCACTGGGCAACCAGATCCGTAGAAATAAAAAGCGCCTTGAGCGCGCACAGAAGATGCAGCCCGTGGAGCTGCCGGATACGTACTACGATACGCCGGACGAGGAAGACGAGCCGGAAATCGCAAAGCGCAAGACGTTCTATGTGAAGGTCATGACGGTGGAAGAAGCCATTTTGCAGATGGAAATGCTGGGCCACACGTTCTTCATGTACCGTGACGGCGACACCGGCGAGATTGACGTGGTGTATAAGCGCCGCGACGGCAAGTACGGCGTGCTGGAGCCGGAAGGCTGATTGAAACTAAAATAGAAATTTAATTTGTCGATTATTGGCGGCGCCTCGCTTGAGGCGTCGCTTTTTTTCATTTTTTAACGGAATTTGCGATATTTGTATATATACAATATCCCGAAAATGCTTGAGAAATCTGGTACAAAATGCTATAATGCCCGTGAAATTCGCAGACAGGCATTTAAAACGTTACAGTATATGAAAAATAAAGCATTTCGGAGGTCTATATGGAGGAGACGCGAAAGGAAAAGCAAACGGTGCCGGAGCCCATCGACATCATCACGCTTTTGCACGATGTGCTGCGCGGTGTGAAAAAGCTGTGGTGGGCGTGCCTTTTACTCACGGTACTGTGCGCCGCGGGCTCGTGGTACACGGCAAAGCGCGCGTATCGTCCGATGTACCGCGCGGCGGCTTCGTTCACGGTCGCCACCGGCAGCGGGGAAAGTGGCGGGTTCAGCTACGGGTTTTATTACAACACCGCCACGGCTTCGCAGCTCGCGCGCACGTTCCCGTACATACTCGAAAGCGAGCTCTTAACGGACAGCATCAAGCAGGCGCTCGGCACGGATTCTATTACAGCTTCGCTTTCGGCGAGCGCAGTGGAGGATTCCAACCTGTTCACGCTGACCGCGACGGGCGCGAATGCCGAAAGCACGTTGAATGTCCTGAACGCCGCTATTGATTGTTACCCGGAGGCCGCACGCTACGTGCTGGGCGACATTAAGCTCCATATGCTGAACGCCCCAAGCCTGCCGACCACGCCGTATAATATATTCGACGGCAAACGTGCGGCGTTGACGGGCGCGGCGTACGGCCTGCTTTTTGGCGCAGGACTGGTCCTGCTGTACGGCTGCACACGGCGCACCGTGCGGCGCGAGGAGGAGATTGCATCTAAGCTGCATCTTTTGTGTCTCGGCACGCTGCCGAAGGTCGTTTTTAAAAAGCGAAGCAAAAATAGGCGCGAAACGCTCACCCTTACGAACCCGCATGTGCCGGAGCATTACCGCGAGGCTGCGCGCGGGCTTGCCATGCGCCTTGAACGTCGCATGGCGGCATCGGGTGACAAGGTGCTGCTGTTTTGCGGTACGTTGCCCGGGGAAGGTGTGCGCACCACGGCGATGACTGCCGCGCATGCGCTGGGTGAAATGGGCAAAAGCGTGGTACTGATCGATTTAGATTTAAAGCGCGGCATGGATAAACGCTCGCCGGGACTGGAAGCGTGTCTTTTTGGGCACTGCCCGGTACAGGAGGTGCTGCACCGGCGCGGTGCAGAGCCGTATCGCTACGCCGCGTGCAGCCGCGGGCTTTCACCGCGCGAGGTGCTCGCTGTTGGCGAAAATCTGCGCGGCGCAATTGCTTCTCTGCGCGAAGACGCGGACTGCGTTTTGCTCATTGCCCCGGAAAGCGCGCGCTTTGCGGAAATTCTGCCTGCGGCGGAAAGCTGCGATGCGGCGGTGTACGTCATCGAGCAGGATCGCGCATCGCGGACGAAGATCAAAGCGGGCATCGAAAAGCTCCTAAGCTGCGATGTGACCGTTGCGGGCTGCGTGCTGAACGGCGTACAGGCAGGGCTTTCCGGCTACGGTTACGGCAAGTACGGTTATGGCTACGGATACGGAAAATACGGTCGCTACGGGCATTACGGCTACGGCCATTACGGCGCGCACCGCACACGGGAGGAGACGGTATGAGCTATATCGACCTACACGCGCATGTGCTGCCCGGCGTGGATGACGGCGCGGAAACGCTTGAAGCGTCTCTCATGATGCTGCGTATGGCATCAGAGCATGGCACGAAAGCTTTAGCCGTCACGCCGCACGGAGCGGGGGTGACGAAGACGCAGTATTTGGGAAAATTTGAGCGTCTAAAAGCGGCGGCTGCGCGGGAAAGTCTGACCGTAAAGCTCTTTTTCGGCATGGAAATGATGGCGGACGGCACGCTGTTTGACCGCCTGCAAAGCGGCGACGTGCAGCCGCTCGGCGAAAGCCGGTTCCTTTTGGTGGAGTTTGACCCGCTCGACTCGTCGGAATGGTGCGCGGCGGCGACTGAGCATATACGAAAATACGGGTATGTGCCGCTCATCGCACACCCGGAACGGTACGTCATTTTGCAAAACGAACCTTGGCGCGCGGAGCTGTGGACAGAGCGGGGGACTGCGCTGCAGGTGACGCGCAGCGGTATTTTCGGCGCTTTCGGGCGCAGAGCGGCGGAGACCGCGCGGGTGCTGTTGGAGCGCGATCTGGCTTTTTGCGTGGCGAGCGACGGGCACGGGACCGCGTACCGCAGACCGATTTTGGAGGACGTGAACGCGTGGCTCACGGAGCACTTCGGTGCTGCGTATGCCGAGCGGATGCTGCATGAAAACCCACGCAGAATTCTGAGCGGCGAAGCCGGAAAGGAGAGAATCGCATGAGGGTATTTCAAATGGCAATGGCAGTGCTGTTCTGCGCCGCACTGACGTTTTACCTGTGGGTTGCCGTGCCGCACGTACAGGCGCAGGATACATCCATGCCCGTTTTGACGGACGAAACGGACGGCGAACTTGCGCTCAGCGTTACCGCGCCGGAAAGCGCGTATTGCGCGGGGCTGCATGCCGAAGACGCGCATGACGGAGACCTGACGGATGAGATCTGCATTGCGGGTATGTCCGCGTTGTTGGACGGCGACCGTCGGCGCATAAAATACGTGGTGTTCGATGCGGACTGCCACGCAGCGACGCTCACGCGCACGGTGCGGTATACGGATTACAACCCGCCGCGCTTTGCGCTGAATGTACCGTCGACCTACCGCACGGGCGAGATGCCCGCGCTTTTGGCGCAGATCACAGCGGAGGACGTAATGGACGGCGACGTTTCCGACCGTATTCGACTGTTCACCGAAGATATTACTTTTGTGGAAAACGACATGTACACGCTGCCGGTATCCGTGACGAATTCCTACGGCGGACAGAGCGAGATGCAGCTTTATATGCAGCTGAGCGACAGCAGTCTTGAAATTCGCCTGAAGCAGGGAATCGTGTATGTGAAGGCAGGCGAAAAGTTTGAGCCGAAGGATTATTTGGAGGGCGTGTTTGACCATGCAGGCACGGCGGTAAAGGTGAAAAAGCAGACAGTGACGCAAATAGATACCGCAAAGCCCGGTTGTTACCCGGTGCAGTATGCGGCAGAGACGGAAACAGAGACCGTGCGCGCCTGCCTGACGGTGATCGTGGAGGAGGGGAAAACGTGAAGGACGAGCGCTTTTTTTGGGGTGACCTGCACCCCGTGTGCGTGCTGCGTGGGCTGCTCTATAATCTGTGGGTGTTGATTTTGGCGGTGCTCACGGCATGGCTGTGCGTGGAGGGGTATCATCTTTTTACGTATCACCCTGTGTATACCGCTTCGGCGACCGTGGCGGTAAATGTAAAGGGCGGCACGAGCGCGTATACCTCTTTAGATCTCACGGCCCGCATGGCGCAGGTGTTTGCGAGTGTGTTTCAAAGCGATACGTTCCGCGAGGCCGCGCAGTGCGACGTTGTGGCTTCCGTTTTGCCGGAGACAAACCTCATCAATGTGCAGGTGACGGCGGAAAACCCGCGCGAATCGTTTTTATCGTTGAAAAATGTGCTGGAAAACCACGCAGACCTGACGGACGAGCTGTTCTCAAACGCCGAGCTGCGCGTCATCCGCGACCCGCAGGTGCCGCTTGCTCCTTCAAACCCGGTGGACTTAAAGCCGTACCGCATGCGGGCCTGTGTGGGCGCGATGCTGGCTGCATCGCTGATTGTATCGGTTTTGTTTCTGCGGCGCGATACGGTGCAAACTCCGCAGGCCGCGCGGCACAAGCTGGATGGGCGCGTGCTGGGCACCATCGGGCACGAGCGCAAGGAAAAGCGGCTGTTCGTAAAAAAGAGCCGCGGTGCGGGGCGCAAGGCTGCGGCGCTGCTGACAGACCCTTTTGTGCGGTACACCTACACGGAAGCGTATCAGGATCTCTGTGCGGCGTTGGAGCACCGCATGCGGCGGGACGGCAAAAAAGTGCTGCTGCTCACGGGCGCGGGAGAAAACGAAGGAAAATCAAGCGTAGCGGCAAATTTGGCGCTGGCGCTTTCCATGCGCGGGCGGCATGTGCTGCTGTTGGATCTCGATTTAAGAAAACCGGCGTTGCACAAAATTTTCGGCCTGCGCACGGCGGCTAAAAACGGGATCGGGCAATATTTGCAGGCAGAGAAAGACGCGGAGCCGCCGCTTATTTTTTCGGAAAAATACGGCATTTCGCTCGGCCTTACCGCGCCTGCCGCGCACCCGGAGCGCCTTTTGCACAGCGAAAAGCTGAAAAAGCTGCTTTTGGCGGCGCGGGCGGACGAACGCTTTGACTACGTTTTGCTCGATTCCCCACCGATGCTGCTTTCCGCCGATGCCGAGGCGCTCAGTGCGCTTTCGGATCTTTCGGTGCTCGTTGTGCGGCAGGACTACACTCCGGCCGGTATAGTAAACGACTGCGCCGATGCGCTCACGCAGAGCGGGACGGATTTTGCCGGATTTATCCTGAATGATTTTTACGCGGCTGTGCACCCGCAGCAGCTTTTTGCAGTGCGGACGGCTTCGTCAAAATAGTGCCTTGTAGCTAAAAATGCAGATGTTTTGTCGGCGTTTTACTGATTTTGACGGCTTTTTGTTCAAATCCGTTGACGCACAACGGGTAAAAGCGATATAATAACTCGAATAAGGCACTGCCGCGGAATGCGCGGCGCGCCGAATTTTCCCGAAACGTCAAAATCAAAGGAGTACACGATATGAGCAAATGGAAGGAACGGATCCTGGGCATTGTGATCTCTGTCATTTTGGTGGCAGTGTTTGCCGTGTTTATGGTGATCCTTCTGCAAAGCAAGATGGTGCCGACGAAACTGCTGATCCTTGGCGGTATTGCACTTGTCCTTTTGGTGGCTTCTGCCGTTTTGTTGGTGCGCAGCATCCGAAATAAAGGTCAGTTCATCTGCGGCGCGTCGCTTTCTCTGGTGCTGGCGCTGGTGCTTGGTCTTGCGAGCAACTACATTTCGGTCGCGACCGGCACGCTGACGGAGATTGGCACGGTGCGCACGGAATATACGCCCGTAGCGGTCTATGTGCGCACGGATGACCCGGCTTCCGCGTTGGAAGACACAAAGGGCTATACGTTCGGCATTTTGGAATCGCTTGACCGCGAAAGCACCGATTCCGCCGTCAGCCAGATCACGGAGCGCTTTGGCAGCGCAGTGACAACGAAGACGTATGCCGGCATCACACAGCTCATCGACGGCCTGCTCAACAAAGAATGCGGTGCGATCATCCTAAATACGGCATACCTCGACGTTGTGACGGAGCTCGATAAATACGCCGATGTAGAAAGCAAAATTCGCGAGCTTGAAGTGCTGCACGTGGAAACGGCGGTACAGAGCGAAGCGGAAAAGACGCAGAGCACCGGCAACGGCGATGTGGAAAATCGTATTTACACCCTGTATATCAGCGGCAGCGATACGCGCCAGGGCCTTAACACGGTCGGTCGCAGCGATGTAAACATTTTGGCGACAATCAATACGGAAACGCGCCAGATTCTGCTTGTGACGACCCCGCGCGACTACTATGTGCCGCTGCCTGTTTCGGGCGGCATCCCGGATAAGCTGACACATGCGGGTATTTACGGCGTGAACGTTTCCATAGGCACGCTCGAAATGCTGTATGATACGGATATTGATTACTACTTCCGCCTCAATTTCTCCGGCTTTACCGGCATTGTGGATGCGCTCGGCGGCATTACGGTCGATAACGATGTTGCGTTTACAAAGGGCGACTACACGTACCCGGTGGGCAAGGTGCAGATGGACGGCAAAATGGCGCTGACCTTTGCCCGCGAACGCTATTCGTTTGTGGATGGCGATATTCAGCGCGGTAAAAACCAGCTGAAGGTTATTTCCGCCATCATCGATAAGGCACTTTCCCCGGATATTCTGGTGCGCTACAATTCCATTATGGACAGCATCAAGGACTGCTTCGAGATGGATGTGCCGTATGACGACATCGCGGCGCTCGTGCGCCGTCAGCTTTCCGATAACGGCTCTTGGAACGTTGTCCAATGCAGCGTGACCGGCACGGGCGATTCGCAGATCCCGTATTCCATGAGCGATTACGCCTACGTCATGCGTCCGGATTATAACACCGTAAATAAGGCAAAAGAGCTGATGCAGGCTGTTAAGGACGGCAAAACGCTCTCGAAGACCGATACGAACATTACGGATGCGGACCGCACAAGATATGCTTCTATGCCGGGCGACCCCGCAGCCTCGTACACGAGCAGCGGAAGCGGTACCCAGAGCAGCTCCGGCAACAACTACAGCTACTCCGACAGCAACGATTACAGCTATTCGGGCGGCTCCGATAATTCCGGCTACGAAGAGCCTTCTGTGCCCTCCGAACCCTCCGGCGGCGACGAGACACCCGCAGAGCCGGATCCCGGCACAAACGGTGGCGAAACAATCGCAGAGCCTGCGGCCTAAATGAGATTTCATACCATGTAAACTTTTTCCCCCGAAGCCCTTGCGGTTTTCGGGGGAATTCTTTATAATTATTATGAGGTGTTTTGGCTATTCAGTATGCGACAAGGAGAAACTATGCACCGAAGAAGAAAATTGCCCGAAAACGGCGTTGTCATTGTGCTTGGCGCACGGATGGTGGGGGCATCGAAAACCTGCCCCGCGCACCTCAGTCGCGCGTTTCAATATCGTGTGGATACTGCAGCATCGTATCTAAAAGCCTATCCGAAAGCCGTTTGTATCACGACCGGCGGGCAGGGCAAGGACGAGCCGCAAAGCGAGGGCGAAGCCGCAAAGGAAGCGCTGATGAAGTTCGGGGTTGCGCCGAAGCGCATCTTTGCGGAAGTAAACTCCAAAACGACGCTTGAAAACCTGCGTTTTGCGCGGGATATTCTGCGCGAAAATGGCTTTTCCGATACCGTTTTGCTTGCAACGCAAAGTTACCACCAGTGGCGCGCCTGCCGCATGGCAAAAATGTTGGGACTTACGCCGTATCCGCTGCATGCGAAGACCAATTTGAAAAGTCTGCCGAAAAACCTGTGCCGAGAATTTCTGGCTATCCTGAAATTCCTGCTGTTTACCCGAAAGGAATGAGACGAATGGAACAAGAGCAAAAGCGCTTGCTGATCCGCGGTGCGCGCATTTTGAACCCCGCGCGCGGCGAGGATTATATCGGCAATATTTTGATCTCCGGGGACCGCATCAGCGCGGTTTCCGAAAACCTGTACGATGCGGATGCCGAAGTCATTGAAGCAAAAGGTTTAACGGCGGTGCCGGGCTTTGTGGATATGCATGTGCATCTGCGTGACCCTGGCTTTACCGATAAAGAAGATATTTACACGGGCTGCCGTGCGGCTGCGGCGGGCGGCGTGACGAGCCTTTTGTGTAGGCCGAACACGAAGCCGGCGGTTGATACGCCCGAGACTGTGCGCTATATTTTGGACAAAGCAAAGACCGCCGATGCGCATGTTTATGTTGCGGCGGCGATTACAAAGGGACTGAAAGGCGAAGAGCTGTGCGACTTAAAAGCGCTGCACGATGCCGGCGCCATTGCTTTGAGCGACGACGGTCGCCCGGTCATCGATACCGCCTGCCTTGTAAAGGCATTATGCGAAGCGCCGAAGCTCCACATGCGCGTGACGGCGCACTGCGAAGATTTGTTCCTCGCGAAAAAGTGGGTCATGCATGAGGGAGAAGTTTCCGAAAAGCTCAATCTGCCCGGTGTACCTGCGGCGGCGGAGGACTGCGGCACGGCGCGCGAAATTGCGGCGGCTGCGGCGTATGACGTGCCGGTGCACATCTGCCATGTCAGCACGGCAACCTCTGCGGCGCTCATCCGTGATGCCAAAGCCCGCGGCGTAAAGGTGACGGCGGAGACCGCACCGCACTACTTGCTTTTGACCGACGAAGCGCTCGAAAAGCACGACGCGGACTACCGCATGAACCCGCCGCTGCGCAGCGAGAAGGACCGCCTTGCGATGATCGAGGCCGTAAAGGACGGCACGATCGACGTCATCGCGACCGACCACGCGCCGCACACGCCGGCGGAAAAAGCCGATTTTCTGCACGCGCCGAACGGCTCCATCGGTATGGAAACGTCGTTTGCGGCGGCATATACCGCGCTTGTGAAGACCGGCGTTTTGACGCTTACAGAGCTCATCGAAAAGATGAGCGTGCGCCCGGCGGAGCTGCTCGGCATTGAAGCCGGCGCCATCGGTGCGGGCGAAGTGGCCGATATTGCGCTGATTGACGAGCACGAAGCGTGGGTTGTGGACCCCGAAAAACTGCACGGCAAAAGCCGCAACACGCCGTTTAAGGGCATGGCGCTCACGGGCCGCGTAAAGGCGACCGTCTGTGGCGGCAGAGTTGTATTTAATGAACTGTAAAAGTTTGAGAAATTTGAAATTATAGATTTGAAATGAGAGAGGGATTACTATGTCTTTTGACCGTATGATTGAAAAAATCGTGGAAACCCAGAATCCGACCGTTGCGGGTCTTGACCCGAAGCTCGCGTACATTCCGTCCTACATTCTGGACGGTGCCGTCGCAAAGTATGGCAAAACGCTGGAGGCTGCGGCCGCCGCACTGCTCGAATACAACAAGGGCCTCATCGACGCGCTGTGCGATATTGTCCCGGCCGTAAAGCCGCAGGCGGCGTACTATGAAATGTACGGCTGGCAGGGCGTGAGAACCCTTGCGGAGACCGTCGCTTACGCGCGCGCAAAGGGCATGTTCGTCATCACGGACGGCAAGCGCAACGACATCGGCACCACGATGGAAGCCTACGCCACGGCGCACCTCGGCAAAACGGATGTGTTCGGCGAGAAAACGGAAGCCTTCGGTGCGGACGCGCTGACCGTGAATGGCTACCTCGGCACGGACGGCATCAAGCCGCTGCTCGGCGTTTGCGAAGCGGAAGATAAGGGTATTTTCGTGCTCGTTAAGACTTCCAACCCGTCTTCCGGCGAATTGCAGGATCAGAAAATGGAAAGCGGCAAGACCGTTTACGAAACCATGGGCGAGTTCTGCGAGCACTGGGGCGAAAGCGTCATGGGTAAATACGGCTACTCCGGCGTCGGTGCGGTCGTCGGCGCAACGTACCCGGCACAGCTCGGCGAAATGCGCGAGAAAGCGCCGCACACGTTCTTCCTCGTGCCCGGTTACGGTGCACAGGGCGGCGGCGCGGACGACGTTGCCCCGGCGTTTGACAAGAACGGTCTCGGCGCCATCATCAATTCCTCCCGCGGCATTATGTGCGCATGGCAGAAGGAAAAGTGCGACGAGCATGACTATGCACAGGCGGCAAGACGCGAAGCCATTCGCATGCGCGACGAGATCTGCGCACGCATCGGCGAAATTCGCGCGAACGGATGAGTAACGCTCGGAAAGGACAAGCTATGAAATATGACGTTCAGCTCTGCGAGGTGCTGCGCCGCGCGCAGACCGCAGAGAACACCTTTGATTATACGGTCTTAGCGCCGAAACTGGCAGAAGTGGCGCAGCCCGGACAGTTTGCGCACATTTACGTGCCCGGTAAAACGCTGCGCCGCCCGATTTCCATTTGTGACATCGATAAGAAAAACGGCACGCTGCGCTTTGTGTTCCAGATTCGCGGCGCGGGTACAGAGCAGCTCTCGAAGTTTGAGGTCGGCGATAAGATGGATATTTTGGCGCCCCTCGGCCACGGCTTTACGTTCGACCCGAACGCGCACAATTTGTTCATCGGCGGCGGTATCGGCGTGCCTCCGCTTTTCGGCGCAGCAAGGCAATGCGGCAAAAACGCCACGGTGGCGGTCGGTTTCCGCAATAAGGATTTCGTAATTCTCGAAGACGACTTCCATGCAGCAGGCTGCGACCTGCGCATTGCGACGGATGACGGCAGCTACGGCCACCACGGCCTCGTCATCGATTTAATTCAGGATGTGCACCCCGATAAAATTTTTGCCTGCGGTCCGAAGGTCATGCTGCGCGCCGTGACGGAGTTTGCAAAAGCGCACAACATTCCGTGCGAAATTTCCCTTGAGGAGCGCATGGCGTGCGGCATCGGTGCGTGCCTCGGTTGCGCGGTGGAGCTTTACGACGAAAACGGTGAAACGTATATGGGCCATGTCTGTAAGGACGGCCCGGTGTTCCCGGCGGAAAGGGTGGTATTCTGATGGCTGATTTAAAGGTTTCGGTTGCGGGTGTGGAGTTCCATAACCCGCTCATTGCGGCGTCCGGCACGTTCGGTTTCGGCCGCGAATATGCAGAGTTTTACCCGCTCTCCGCACTCGGCGGTATTTCTTCTAAGGGCATCACGTTAAAGGCGCGACCGGGCAATCCTGCGCCGCGCATTGCGGAAGCCCCCGGCGGTATGCTGAATGCCGTGGGTCTGCAAAATCCGGGTGTCGATCACTTCATTGAAAAAGATCTCCCGTGGCTGCGCGAGCAGGGCGTGACCATCATTGCGAACATTGCCGGCAACACGCCGGAGGATTACTGCGCCATGGCGGAAAAACTGAATGACACCGACATCGACATGATCGAAATGAACATCTCCTGCCCGAACGTGAAGCAGGGCGGCGTGCAGTTCGGCACGAGCTGCGCAGGCGTTGAAGACATCACGAAAGCGGTGCGCGCGCATTGCAAAAAGCCGCTGATGGTGAAGCTTTCCCCGAATGTGACGGATATTTCCGAGATTGCGCTCGCGGCGGAAAGCGCCGGTGCGGATGCCGTCTCCATGATCAACACGCTGACCGGCATGCGTATCGACATCAACACGAAGCGTCCGATCATTCACAACAACACAGGTGGCTTCTCCGGCCCGGCGCTTTTGCCCATTGCGGTGCGCATGGTGTGGCAGACGTATCAGAAGGTGAAAATTCCGATCGTCGGTCTCGGCGGCATCAGCACGTGGCAGGACGCCGTGGAAATGCTGCTTGCAGGTGCGACGGCGCTGCAGATCGGCACCGTGCTGTTCACAGACCCGTATGCGCCCGTGAAGATTACCGAAGGGCTTACGAATTACATGGATAAAAACGGCGTGAAGACCCTTTCCGAGTTGACCGGTGCGATGCGTCCATGGTAAATGATATGGAAAAATTGCACTTATATCTCGTGCGCCACTGCGAAAGCCTCGGCAACCACGAGAATATTTTTCAGGGTCAGCTTGACCTCGATATCAGCGCTACAGGAGAAAAGCAGTTGGCGCTTTTGGCGCTGCGGTTTCGGAACATCCCCATCGATGCTGTGTATTCGAGCCCGTTAAAGCGCGCGTATAAAACGGCGGAAGCGGTAGATTTGTACCACAGTTTGCCCATCATAAAACTGCCGGAGCTGATGGAAGTGGATGTTGGCGCGCTGTCCAGCATGAAGCTTGACAAAGCGTTTTCGGATTATCCGGTATTTGCCGAAAAGTGGCAGAATTCCCCACAAAACTGCATTTTTCCGGAGGGAGAGACGACTGCGGAAGTCTATGACCGCGCAAAAAAAGCGCTTGCACGCGTGAAAGCGGATTGCATGGGCAAAACAGCGGTCATTACGTCGCACGGTTTTTTGTTGCGCTGCATGGCGTGTGAGATTTTGGAGCACGATATTGAACGTTTGAGTGATATTCGTATCGGCGGCAACACCTCGGTTTCGGAATTTTATATCGGCAAAGACGGCAGCGTGGAAACGGTGCGCCTCAGCGATAAAAGCCACTTGCCGAAGGAGCTGCTCGGCGACCCGAACCAGTATGTTGTCCACAAATAATATATAGCAAAAGACATAAGAAAAGCCTCTGAAGCATACCATTCTCTAAAGGGGGAGTGGGTATGCTTTGGGGGCTTTTGGAGTATTTATCGTCGATTTTGTTTTTCTTTCTGCACATCACAAGCGCCGGGTCGTTTCCAAAGGCGCTGACTGCGGCGGAGGAGAAAAAATATCTGGAGCAAATGGCGGCGGGCGACTACCACGCGCGGCAAAAACTCATCGAACACAATTTACGGCTTGTGGCGCACATTGCGAAGAAATACTATGCCGATGAAAATGACCGCGATGACCTCGTTTCCATTGGCACGGTGGGGCTCATCAAGGCTGTGGACAGCTTCGACCCGACAAAGGGCATTCGGCTTTCGAGTTACGCTTCGCGGTGCATTGAAAATGAGATTCTGATGTTCTTCCGCAGCGCGAAAAAAACAGCGCAGGACGTATCGCTGAATGACCCCATCGATACCGACAAGGACGGCAACACGCTGACGCTGCTCGACACCATCGCGACGGACGACCACATTTTGGAGGACATCGACTTGCGCATGAAGGTGCGGCAGCTGTACGAGGCGGTGAAGACCCGTCTTTCGCCGCGCGAGCGCGAGATCATTTTGCTGCGCTACGGGCTTACGGGCCAGCGGCCGCTTGTGCAGAGAGAAGTTGCAAAAAAGCTGAACATTTCCCGCAGCTATGTCTCGCGCCTTGAGAAAAAAGCGCTGCAAAAACTGCGAAAAGCATTCGACGAATAAAAAGGCGCGTGCATCACACGGAGTTGTGGGTACACGCGCTTGGTTTAAATAAATTTTCCGGTCACGCTGTCCGCGGCGTTTTTGATCTGTTCCGGAGTTCCGCAGGCGACAAGCCGACCGCCCGCTTCACCGCCGCCGGGGCCCATATCGAGAATATAATCAGCGCTGCGGATGACGTCGAGGTCGTGCTCAATAACGATGACGGTCGCGCCGCTTTCGATGAGCGTTTGGAACACGGTGAGCAGTGTCTGCACATCGAGCGGGTGCAGGCCGATGGTCGGCTCGTCGAACACGAACACGGAGCCGCTCTGTGCCTTGCCCATTTCACTCGCAAGCTTTAAGCGCTGCGCTTCGCCGCCCGAAAGTCCGGGCGTTTCCTCACCGAGCGTGAGGTAGCCGAGGCCGAGGCTGTTTAAGACATTTAATCTCTGCGAGACGAGTTTCCAGTCCTTGCAGGCCGAAAGCGCCGTGCGCACGTCCATATCCATGATTTCGGGCAGGGTGTACGCTTCGCCGCTTTTCGTCACGCAGCGGATCTTCGATGCGTCTTTGCCGTAACGGCTGCCGCGGCAGTCCGGGCAGGGGATATTCACATCGGGCAAAAACTGCACGTCCAGGCTGATACTGCCGGTACCGTCGCAGGTGGGGCAGCGCAGCTTGCCGGTGTTGTAGGAGAAGTCGCCGGCTTTGTATTTGCTTTTTTTGGCGTCCGGCGTGCGGGCGAAAATTTTACGCAGCTCATCGTGCACATTGGCGTATGTCGCAACGGTGGAGCGCACGTTGATACCGATAGGCGTAGCGTCGATGAGCTTCACTTGGTCGATGCCCTCGGCGCTGACCGACTTCACGTGCGCCGGTAGCTTTTCACCACGAATATGCGCCGAAAGCGCCGGGATAAGGCTTTCCAGAATGAGCGTCGTTTTGCCGGAGCCTGAAACGCCCGTAACAACGGTCAGGCGGCTTTTCGGAATATCCACTTCGAGCGGCTTCACCGTATGGATGCGGTCGGTGGAAAGGTGGATAGCGCCGTTTTGGAAAAGCTCGCTTTCGGGTGCTTTCTGTCGCGAGACGCCCTGCTTTCCCGCCAAAAACGGGCCAATCTGCGAGTTTTCGTTTATCTTAATGTCGTCTGTTGTGCCCTCCGCGATGACATGGCCGCCTTTTGCACCGGCTTCCGGGCCCATTTCAATGAGCCAATCGGCCTCGCTCAAAATCTGCGTGTCGTGATCGACGAGCAGAACGGAGTTGCCGTCGTCGATGAGATCGTGCATCACGCCGGTGAGGCCGACGATGTTCGCCGGGTGCAAGCCGATGGAAGGCTCATCGAGCACATATAAAACGCCGGTGGTGCGGTTGCGCACGGCACGGGCAAGCTGCATGCGCTGGCGCTCGCCTGTGGAAAGCGTGGAGGCAGCGCGGTCGAGCGTCAAGTAGCCGAGCCCTAACTCCAAAAGGCGCTTGGCATTCAATGTAAACGAATCGCATATGCTCTGCGCCATGGGACGCATTTCTTCGGGCAGCGAACCCGGCACGTCCGCGACCCAATCGGTGAGGCCGGCGAGCGTCATACGGCAGACTTCATCTAAAGAAATGCCGCGAAGCTTCGGAGCGCGAGCTTTCTCCGATAGCCGTGAGCCGCCGCAGTCCGGGCACGGTTCGGTCTTGAGAAACTTTTCCACGCGCTTCATGCCGTTTTCATCCTTGACTTTGGAGGGCGCGTTTTCCACGGTATACACGGCGTTGAAGTAGGTGAAATCCATTTCGCCTGCTGCGCCGCTCGTTTTATTCTGGTAGATCATGTGCTTTTTAATGGCAGGACCGTGAAACACGATGTCCTTTTCTTTTTCTGTCAGCTCGCGGAACGGCACATCGGTGCGCACGCCGAGGTCGCGGGCGATGTCCTTCATCAAAGACCACATCAGCGTCTGCCACGGGCGCACGGCGCCTTCGTCGATCGTGAGGGTGTCGTCCGGTACAAGGGTGCTTTCGTCCACAATGCGCACGATGCCGGTGCCGTCACATTTGCGGCACGCGCCTTGGCTGTTGAACGCGAGCTCCTCCGCGGACGGCGCGAAAAATTCCGCACCGCAAACGGGGCACACGCACGGCTGACCCGCCGCGACGGCCAATGTCGGCTGAATGTAGTGCCCGTTCGGGCAGCGGTGGCTTGCAAGGCGCGAGTACATCAGGCGCAGGCTGTTGAGTAACTCCGTGCCTGTGCCGAATGTGCTGCGGATGCCCGGGACATTGGGACGCTGGTGCAGTGCGAGTGCGGCCGGGACATATAGAACTTCATCCACCTGCGCCTGTGCCGCCTGCGTCATACGGCGGCGCGTGTAGGTGGAAAGCGACTCCAAATACCGCCGTGAGCCCTCTGCATACAAAACACCGAGCGCGAGCGACGATTTGCCGGAGCCCGAAACACCCGCTACGCCAACGATCTTATGCAGCGGCACATGGACGTCAATGTTTTTGAGGTTGTGCACGCGCGCACCGCGCACCTCGATGTGGTCGACAAGATTGAATTTGTGCTTTGCTTGTTCCATTTATTCTTCCTCCGCTTTGCGGTTGATCTCTTCCAAAAAGGCCTTGCCGTAGCGATGCGCCTTGCGCTCGCCCACGCCGGAGACCTGCAAAAGCTCCTGTTCGTCTGTCGGCATTTTGGCGCACATATCGCGCAAAGTGGCGTCGGTGAAAACGACGTAGGCCGGCACGCTCGCTTTTGCGGCAAGCGCGGCACGCAGCTTTTTCAGTCGTGCGAAAAGCTCCGGGTCGGCATCGCCTGCGGCCTTGTCCGGCTTTTTCGGTTTTTCCTGCGGCACGGGAATACGCATTTCAAAGCTTTTTTCCCCGAGCAAAACCGGCCGCGCGTTCTGCGTCAGCTTTAAAACCGGGTATTGCCCGTCGGTCTGGATGAGCAATTCCTGCATCAAAAGCGCGTCGATGATACGCTTGATTTCAAAAATCGGCTTTTCGCGCATGAGCCCGTAAGTGGACTGTGCTTGCAGATTCATTTGCAAAACACGCTCATTTTCGCTGCCGCGCAGAATGTCGCAGATCATGCTGATGCCGAGCCGCTGCCCGGTGCGCGCCACGCAGGAGAGCACCTGCTGTGCTTCCACGGTGGCCTCTGCCAAAACGGAGCCGCCCGCGCAGCTGGAGCAATTGCCGCAGTATTCCTCGGCGGGCTCGCCGAAGTATTTTAAGATGAACGCGCGCAGGCAATCGGCCGTCGTGCAGTAATATGTCATTTTTCGCAGACGGTCATATTCGCGCTGGATGAGCTTTTCCTGCGTTTCAAAGTCGAGGTCGGGGTTCGGGTCGCTGTTTTCGATTAAATAGCGGTTTGTGCGCACGTCCTGCGGGCTGTAAAGCAAAATACACTCGGCGGGGCTGCCGTCGCGCCCGGCACGCCCGGCTTCCTGATAATAGCTCTCGAGGTTTTTCGGCATGTTGTAGTGGATGACGAACGACACGTTGGATTTATCGATGCCCATGCCGAACGCGTTTGTCGCGACCATAATGGGCTTGCGGTCATAGACGAAATCGTCCTGGTTTTGCCTGCGTTCTTCCTCCGGCAGACCGGCGTGGTAGCGCGTGGAAGGAATACCCTTGTCGTTTAAAAGCGCGTCCACTTCTTCCACGGTGCGGCGCGTGGAGCAGTACACAATGCCGCATTTGCCCGGGCGTTCCTCAATGAGCTTCAAAAGCGCCAGCGCCTTACTGTGCGGCGTCTGCACGCCGAAATATAAGTTCGGGCGGTCAAAGCCCGTCGTGATACGTACGGGGTCAATGAGGTGCAAGTGCTCCGCAATGTCCTTGCGCACGGCTTTTGTTGCCGTGGCGGTGAATGCGCCGATCGTCGGGCGATTTTTCAAACTTTCGGCAAATTCCGCAATCTTTAAATAGTCCGGGCGGAAGTCCTGCCCCCACTGAGAGACGCAGTGCGCTTCATCCACGGCGATGAGAGAAATATTGAGGTTCTCTACGGCCGTGCGGAAGTTCTCGGTCGAAAGGCGTTCCGGCGCGACGTAGACGAGCTTATACAACCCCTCGGATAAATTGTGCAGTGCGCGGCTGTACTGCGCCGGGGTGAGCGAGCTGTTGAGGTATGCCGCGTGCACGCCCGCCTGCGTCAGCGATTCCACCTGATCTTTCATCAGCGAAATGAGCGGGGAGATAACAAGCGTGATGCCCGGCAGCAGGAGTGCCGGCACCTGATAGCACACGGATTTGCCTGCGCCCGTCGGCATGACGCACAGCGCATCGCGGCCCGTGAGCAGTGCGTCTACAATTTCCTCCTGACCGAGGCGAAAGGACGTGTAACCGAAATAGCGCCGCAGAATATCGAGTTTCGTTTCCATAGATCTGTTCCTTTACGGTCAAAAATACCCGCGCGTGCAAAAGCACGGCGGGCATTTAACGTTTTAAATTAAGAGAGCTTCTTCATTTCGATGGTCTTCCAGTCGCACTCCTTGTCCATCCAGCGGATGCCGACGTCTGCGTATTCGGCTTCGCCGCGCTGGTTGTCGAACGGGTCGATGCGCAGCTGTGTCTTTGGCGGGTCAAAATCCGCCTGAAGCTCGCTGTTTGCCGCCATGCGGAACGGGTCGAGATTGCCGAAGTAGAAGTCGTTGCGCTCGCTGTCGCCCATGCGGTGCGCACTGCCGCCGAAGGACGGGTCTGCAAACAGCCAGCCGTAGGGAGCAATGTAGAACTGCGCCCAGTCGTGGCAGCCGGTGTCATCCGGCGTGACGAACAGGCCGCTCTGCCAACGGGCAGGAATACCTGCGCAGCGGCACAGCGTGATGAACAGCAGCGCCTGCACGCCGCAGTCTCCGTGCAGCCCCGCGCCGTAATAATCCGGAATGCTGCCCGGCAGCGCGAAGTATTCGCGCACATACGAATATGTACCGACCTTCGTGCAGTAGTCGTAAAATCTGCGTGCGAGCAGAAGCGGGTTCTTCTCATCGCCGGAAAGCTCTTTGCAAAGCGCACGGATGAGCGGCGTGAAGCGAATGTGCGGGTAAAGCTCCTCGGTGTCGAACGTCGGCTGCTCTGCACTGACCTGTGCGGATTCGAGGTTGTTGTATTTCACATAGGAAAGATATTTGTATTCGACCCAGAAGGTTTCGTTTTTCTCGAATTTGCCGCGGAATGAGACCGTGCGCGCGGGTGCATTTTCATCTGCAAGCTTATAAATGGGGTGGGAGGTCGCAAGGATCTCAATGTCGCGCATGTTCATCGCGTTCTTCGGTACGGGAAGATGCACGGTTAGTTCTTCGCCGGGACGGAAAACATCGTCATGCAGACGGAACTGGGCGCGCAGCTGAATGCTCCACAGCGCGTCGCCGTCTTTTTTCATGTCGCGTACATTTTGGCGCAGAAATTCCACGCGATCACTTTTGTCCTTCGGCGGCTTGCCTGCACGCGTGGCGATATCCGGGTAAACGCCCAAAAGCGTATCGTAGAACGTGCGGGAATACGTCGTTTTGCCGTTGATGTAGATCCAGTCGATGGCGCCGCGGTCACGCAATGCGTCAAGCTCTGCCTTCGTGAAATCCGGAATTTCCTTCCGCACGAGCGCCAAAGCGTCTTCTTCGCTGTATGTGTAGCCCGTCGGCAGTGCTTTCAAGACCTCACGCTCCAGTGCAAGGCGTGTTTTCATAAATGCCGGGACTTTCTCATTTGCAAGGTATAGGTCGATAAGGTGGAACGCGCGGTCAAAATCGCCGCACCATTTTGCTTTTAAAATGTCTTCCGGCAGCGCGATTGCAAGCGTTTCAATATCTTTTTGGTTCATAACAGCAGCCTCCTTTAATGGATAAAGTTAACCGATATGCAGCACCGCGCACGCAATGCGGAAATAGATCAGCAAGGAAAGCGCGTCTACAATGGTCGTGATGAATGGGCTGGCCATGACGGCCGGATCAAAACCGATGCGCTTTGCAAGCACCGGCAGCGAACAGCCGACGAGCTTTGCAGCGAGCACCGTTACAACAAGCGTGCTGCACACAACGATGGCGACCGGGATGGTCACACGATCAACGAGCAGCAATTTGACAAAGTTTGCGGCGGCAAGCGAAACACCGCACAAAAAAGCCACGCGCGCTTCCTTCCAGAGGATACGCCCGATGTCTTTATATTCGATCTCGCCGAGGGAAAGACCGCGGATGATGGAGACCGAAGCCTGACTGCCCGCGTTGCCGCCCGTGTCCATCAGCATGGGGATAAAACCCGTCAGCACAATGGAAGCGGAAAGCGCATCTTCAAACGAGGTGATGATGCTGCCCGTAAATGTAGCGGAGATCATGAGGAGCAAAAGCCACGGAATACGTTTTTTCCATGTGGCAAAAACGCCCGTCTTCATGTACGGCTTATCGGTCGGCGTGATAGCCGCCATCATTTCGATATCTTCCGTCGCCTCATCCTGAATAACATCGATCGCGTCGTCAACAGTGACAATGCCCACAAGGCGCTCTTCGTTATCGACGACCGGCACGGCAAGAAAATCGTACTTTCCGAACAGGGAGGCCACTTCTTCTTTATCGGTATGGGTGGAAACGTAAATAATGTTCGTTTCCATGATATTGCGGATCAGCTCGTTTTTCGGGGCAAGCAGCAGGTCTTTCACGGTCACAATGCCTTTCAGCTTGCGGCGGCTGTCCGTGACATAGCAGGTGTACACCGTCTCTTTTTCCACGCCGATGGCACGGATGCGGTCAAACGCCTCCTCCACCGTCATGCCGCGCTTCAAATCGACGTATTCCATCGTCATGATGGAGCCTGCGCTGTCTTTGGGGTAATTTAAAATCTGGTTGATGAGTACGCGCGTTTCGGCGTCCGTGTGTCGCAGAATGCGCTTGACGAGGTTTGCGGGCATTTCTTCAATCATGTCTGCAGCGTCGTCCACATACAGCTCGTTCACGACGTCGTGCAGCTCTTTATCACTGAATGCTTCAACAAGCACCGTCTGTTCGTCCGGATTCATATAAGCGAACGCGTCCGCTGCAAGCTCTTTTGGGAGCAGGCGAAACACAAGCGCCATCTTTTCACGCGGCAGGTCTTCAAAAAGTTCTGCCACGTCTGCCGGGTTCATGTCTTTCAGAAGATTGCACTTTCAGTCTCAGTTTTGACGTGAGAC
>OJOL01000900.1_pt1 | contig 20158 bp, 19 predicted proteins | sample 1598121 | NCBI WGS metagenome assembly OJOL01 (sample SAMN01915219, study PRJEB22387) | human gut metagenome | isolation source: stool | host: Homo sapiens | place: USA
GACAAATGTATCATTATTACCAGATGAAAATACAGTATACGGAATATTTAATAACGCAAATGATGCACTGCTTTTATTCTATTTGATTTTGACTCAAATACTAAATAGTATAACGATATTTCCACCGGATATGGTTGCATATGCACAGAGTACAGCCATATTAGATACTTCTTTTTCAATACCGGCAGATTATGTGCCAGACGACGGAACAATTAGTGTTATGGATAACATGGTAAGAATGTCTGAAATAAAGACTTTAAAGGAGTATGGGACAAGAATGCTTAGTGGCAAATTAAAAAAAGAGGAGTTTCTTGAACATGCGTTCGGTACATATATACCGTCATTAAAAATGATGTATGGTTCTTTGGATTTAGTACCAATGAATTCTACTTTAAATTATTTTGGAAAGTTAATGAATAACAAGGTGATAATAGACGCATATAAAATTTATGAGCGTGGTACAAAGATTACATTGGTTGAAAAGAAAATTCTTGATGATTTAGAAAATTTTATGTATGCTATATATGACAGCCATAGAGAGGAAATGCTAAAAAATAACAAGTAGTATAAAAATTGTAATTGTCTGTATGGCAGCATTTTGGCAACAGAAAATCAGTAAGCCAGAATAAATGATGTAATTGAAGTAAAAAACGGTGTGTATTTGCATAAAACTTAAACTAATATAGTTAATAACAACAAAGAACACGCCGAGTTTGAATAATTGCAAAAAGCCTGGAAACCCTTGTAAATACTGGGGTTCCGGGCTTTTGTTTTGTCCAAGTGTACCACATTCCAAAATTATAGGCTTTTTTGTGCATTTTGCCATGCTGCCGGGTAAGCGATGAATAATCCACCGGTTTCTCAGTATCCAAAATTTATGAGATAATCCCTCTAAGGAGTGGTATCTCTATAACTTTTCCAGTTTTTTGCACTTAGGACCATTTCACTTCAGTTCTTCTGGTACCTGTGCTAATCCCACTCCAAATAAAAACAGGAGTTGAATTTTTATGCCTAAAAGAAATCCAAGACGTACAGATAAAGAATGGCTGGATCTGATCCAGGAATGCCGGTCCAGTGGTCTTTCTGATATGTTGCTGATTTCTCAGTTTGTCACTAATCAGATTTGCTCCCATGTCACAGATCTGCTAAGTTTTGTGTCATTGGCATTTTTGTGCAAGCCAGCCTTCCGGAGGCATAGAGCCACTATGATTTTGCTTGATTATTGGTTATTTGGCAGAACAGTGCTTGTCAAGGCCGAAGCCGCATTAGCGGGGCGTTAGCAGCCTTTACAAGTGCTTTTCTGACAGATACTTTTATTAAACCAAAATCAGAAAATTTGGCTGGCTCTCATTCTCTGGAATGGTGGCTCTCAAAGTCGGTTCTTCCGCAATTATCCGTTATTATTGTTATATCCCATGTACCTCAACTTTGCTTCAAGCAACTGCCTGCCACATCTTCCATACATTGTACGTTTTATCATTTTTAATCTGCTATTAGTTCCTTCCACAAATCCATTACTGTAATCATATGCTACAGCATTTTCAACTGCATCTATATCTCTTTTTAATCCCTCAGCAAAACTTCTTAAGGGTTTAAGAAGACTTTTACTATATTTTTCAACAAATAAATAGAGCATTGGCACATTATGATTTTTAAAAATATTTCTAAACTCTCTTATGCAGCATTGAAGTTCCCAAATATTTGGATACTTTTCATAAATATATTCCTTATGATTATCTGAAAGTTCAGTATTCATCCACATGTACCTAAACACACCTTCTCGTGTAATATAATCTTTATCTTTTCCCTTACTGCCGGTTTTGTATTTTAAACACTCTGTCATTGTTCTGACATATGGCTGTGGCTCAAAACATTTATTTTCTTTTTGCTCTATTTTGCACAAATAATCAAAAGCATTGCTTTTGGATCCAGAATATCCTTTTTCGTATATTGCCTTTACAGTTTTGCTTTTACTCCATCCTTCTTTAAGACAATCTATAATAAAATCATGAAATGGATCAAGTTTGCTTTGATGAATTCCATACATACTTAATTCTTTTGGATCACCTTTACGATATTTTGCAATTGTGTTGCGACCTATTCCCATACGTTTGGCAATTTCACGGTAACTACAGCCTTCTTTTAAAAAATTTTGTATTTGGCAGATCATTTGATAACGTTTTTCTGAAAAAGCAGCATAATTATCCACATCAGATGCAATTTTTTTTACAATGTTCTTCTGCATCGATAGATGTATCATTGTGTGGGATACTTATTGTTGCAGGGATTTCTTGATTCAGAGCTTTTTTTATTGTTTCCAGTAGATTCTGATGTAAATGAAATCGGTCTGCCACCTGCATTGCATCGGGTAATTCTTCTGATATTACTTTCGCATATGCACTTGCCCTATCTCTTGTAACCACTTTAACATTTTTATTATTCTTAAGCCATTCCCGCAATGTATCCCCATTTCTTCCATTCAACAATGTTATAGGCTCGTGCGTTTTTTCATTTACTATGATAGTCCCATATGTATGGCGCTTTTTATATGCAAAATCATCCACACCTATTACATCACTAACTTCCGGTTGGGGAAGAGATTCATATCTTTTTAAAAGTAACCGTATTACGGTATCACCACTAGTTTTTATCCCTAATGTGCGGCAGACACGGGCACAGCCTTCACAACTGGTTTCAAGAGCCAATGTACAGATAAAATCAACACATCTTTCTGTCATACGACTATAATTATTAAGGAATCCATCAAAAGTCTCAGCAATAGAAATAACCTCACATTCGTCATTCAAACATGCATACTCATGTGAACAAATTTCAAGTTGAACATTTTTTCCTAAAATAGGTAAATCCTGTACTTTACGAGTATATGTTCCATGATATTTTTGTGTTATACGATTACACTTTGGACATTTACAGCTGCTTGAAGTTGATTTCATCTGAATTATAATTTTATCACTTTGCTGATCAATATCTGTTATCATCAAATCCTTTTCTGGGTAAAATTTATCTAAGCATAATGTATTATTAGACTTTGCCATAAATAATTCTCCTCATACATCCTAATACAAACATTATACTATATATCTGATCATGCTAAAAGAGCCAAAACGGATAATTGCGGAAGAACCTCAAAGTCCGGACAGATGGCTCAGAAGCCTCCGGAATAATCATATTATTTAGACTTATATATGTCGTACGATTTCTTTCAATTTATTTCTATCAAAAATCCATGGCCTAATTCTATGTACCATTCTATGGCAATTTGCACACAACATTGCTAAATCTTCTATTCTTGTTGCATCTCCTTCACGCATAATTGAAATTGGTTTTATTAAATGATGTGCTTCAATATATCCATTTCCAATTTCTCCATGTATTTCACAAAAATTAAAACCACATGCCTCACAAAAAAGATGCCCTTCATGTTCTTCTTGAAACTTTTGTTTCGCTTTCTTAATAAGATTAGCATTTCTTTCGCGATGTAAATGAACTTCTAATACTGCCTTACCTTCCCTAAATCCGGCATCATCCTCAGTCATACCTACATCAAGCCTTGCAGTACTATTATCTACTAATCCCCAAATTCCTTTTACTCCTGCAGAATAAAAGAAATTTTCTTTATCAGTTCCAGCTTTCGAATCATGTGAATGAGTATAAATCTGTCCATAGATAGTTTGTGTAGGTGTCTTTGCTGTTGCAGGAACATCTGTAATTACATCTCTAAGCATTACCTTATATATTTCCTCAACATTTGCAGATCTTCCTATAATTTTTAATGCCTCAATCGTTGCATTTAGCCAAGTAATATCGTTTCCTTTTTTATCATGTAAAACTGTTCTTATCATATTTTTCTCCGACATGATGGTATTTACATCAAGTGTTTATTAATCTTAATCCTCTCTTCAACCCCATTATCAAATCTATACATCATCCTTCCCCGATCAAACACCGGATTCGCATCGTGTATAACGCTATGATGATTCAGGCATACAATCATCTGATTATTCGCATCATTATTCAAACTATTAACAAAATAATCAATGTGATGTGCCTCCGCAATATGTGAACCATACTTTTCTCCAATCACCTGCCCGCATATCTGGCATCGGTATCCGTACAACAGCTTCAAATTTTCTCCAATTTTTCTGTTCAGTTTACGAATCTTGACAATCTGTAATCTCTTTTCTATTCCACTACTTTTATCTTCCATCTCATATTCTATTTCGTTCTCCACAGTCCGCTCTCGCATTCCTTGAATTGCCTTTTTCATAACCTGAAAATCATCCTGTGCTATTGGCTCCAGAAGAAAAGTATCTTCATATTCTGTGGTATAAATAGCAAGATATTCTTTGAGTCCATCCGGCATTTTTACATAGCTTCTGTCTTTAGGATCTCTGCTTTCACGAATCATCTTTATGTAACTCATGCTTTTGAAAAAGTATTGTTGAAGTGCCTGTGACAGCTCACCATTTCTTGGATATCTGATCTGATAGGCATCCTTCTTTCTCTTTTCTACTGAGTTATTCATATTAACGATTTTGGCATCATATGTTTTTCCATTCATGAAAAAATGAATGATTTTAGATTGTCCTCGTTGTAAAAAATTCTCCATATTTCGAAGAAAAATCACCTGATTATCTAACGGCAAGGTAAAGCCCTCCATCAACGTAGACCAATCTATTTCTTTTTTATACACATAATTTTCTGATTCCATACGCATCTTCTCCATCACTATAAAAGTGCCTTTATCTGCTCTTTATACCGTCTCCGATAATAGTCCATCGCCCTATACTCAATAACATCCTTCATCTGCTCTGCCAGCACTGGCTCCTTCACAATATCTTCCATTTCATCCCTCAACGCCAACGCCGCGCCATCCTTTTTCACAAAGAATTCTTCCCCAGATTTTAACAGAAAGTGTACCGGCATTTTCATTATCCTTTGGATATGATTCTTATCCGAAATCTTACGATATTCCTCATATGTAATCTCTTTCTCTAAATCTTTCCAGTTTGTTCCTGTAGAGAAAAATTCTTTCCAGCTTTCCAGAAGTTCTGCCTCTGACACCTTCATTCTCACATTCCCATGGTTATAAAAAGCCATCAGTACCGGCATTTTATACACCTTGCTCATGTTGGTGTTTTCCAGCAGATTTATAAAGTCTTTTCCGATTCCCTGGCAGAATCTTTTCTGCTCATCTGTGAGTTCATCCAATTCTTCCAGGTAATTCAGATACTTTTTAAACGGATTTTCATTCGAATGTGTAACTGCCATCTGATACACATCATCATCCATATAAGTAAACAAATCCATTCTGGTTGGTTGTTTACCAAGCAATTCTTTGATTCGGAAATACTCGTTTCTGATTTGTTCTTTGATTGTCAGTTGTTTCTTGTCCATTTCCACAAACAGATCAATCAATCTCATATCAAAATCAACGAAGCATTCATCTGGATAATCTGCCTTATCTGCCGGATAATATGTTTCTTTTCCTGTTTTGTTTTTCCCTGTCAGCAAATACCTGACTCTTCCCGCTTTTTCATAATTGCCGATAAAGTCCAGAACATTGAGATATTCTTTTCCCTTACTTCTGCGCAATCCCCTTCCAAGCTGCTGTAGAAAGACAACCGGGGATTCTGTCGGACGCAGGAACATTACCATATCAACTGATGGAATATCTACACCTTCGTTGAACATATCTACTGAAAAGATAACTTTGATTTCTCCATTTTTCAGTTTCTCAATCGCTTCTGCTCTGTCCATGGAAAACTCTCCATCTGCATTACTATAAACTGCTGCCGACGGAATTCCTCTTTTACCGAATTCTTTTGCCATTTCTTCTGCATGTTTTCTGGAACAGCAGAATCCTAACGCCTGTCTCGAGCCATATTTACAGTAATATTTGTAAATCAACTCATGCCTGTAAGCATTTCCGATATAGGTTCTGTTCAGTTCTTCTTCTGCATATTTTCCCTTAACTATATGTAGCTTTGTGTAGTCAGTCTCATCATAAATTCCATAGTAATGAAACGGAACCAGCATTCCCTTATTGATTCCGTCTTTCAGCGAAATTTCATATGGCACATTATAATCGCAGATTTCATATATATTTTTGCCGTCCATTCTCTCAGGCGTTGCCGTCAGTCCAAGGAGAAACTGCGGTCTGAAATATTCTACAATTCTTCGATATTGGTCGTTGACTGCATGATGAAATTCATCAATCACCACGTAATCGAAGTAATCCGAAGCAAAATATTTTTCATTCAAATATTCCGGTTTCCCAAGGCTTGCTACCGAGGCAAATATAAGCGGTTTATCTGTGCATTTCTCAGCTCCCATAAAAAATCCATAGTCTTTGGAATTTCTTACGTTCTGAAAAGAAACTGCGGCCTGTTTCAGAATCTCTTCCCTATGTGCAACAAACAACACTTTCTCATATTTTTTTGAATCAAAAGCAGCCAAAAATGTTTTCCCGATGCCCGTTGCAGCCTGAATGAGTGCTTTCTGTGCTCCTTCTGCTCTTGTATCTTCCAATGCGCACAATGCCTCGATCTGTGCTCCTCTTGGTTCATATAAGGGCTTTATTTTTGTGTCATTCGTTTCCGACTGTGCAAAATCATATCTGTCAAGGTCTTTTGCCACCGCCGGACGATGCCAGTTCTGGGAGTAACGTTTTAATTCTTTGTCATCAATGATAATGGAATGATTCACAAATAAATCTTCAAATGTACGAAAGAACTCTTTGTAGTTTTCCGGGTCTTTCTGACTGCTGAACCGATAATTCCATTCTATTCCTGAGGTCAGCGCACTTCTGGAAATATTGGAAGAACCGATATAAAGTTCACTGTGATCTGTATAATGGAAAATGTAAGACTTTGGGTGAAAGGAACGTCCTTTTTCGCAATAAAATCTAAGATCAACTCTGTCACCAAGTTTTCTTTTAATCAGATATAGTGCTGATGGCTGTGTAATTCCAAGGTAGTTTCCTGTCAGGATTCGGATTTTGGCTCCACGTTTTAAAGTATATTCCAGTTCTTTCAGCAGCATTCTCACTCCGGATTCCATAAGAAAAGAGACAATGATATCAACGCTTTCTGCTTTTTTCATACTCTGGATCAGCTGATAATATAGCTGTCTTCTTTTATCCGGTCCGCCGGTCATTGCATCTGTGGAATATTCGTTTTCATACCCGATGTTTACTTTTTCTGCAGAAGTAAATTCAGCCATTTTTCCTCACCTCTTCCCGGTCGGACATCTCCTGTGATCCAATGTTCTTCTATTTTAAAGCCATGCATGTCATGTATGAAATCTTTAAATGTATCTGTTGTAAAATCAGTAAAATATCTTCCATTTCGTTCGCCTTCAAATTCTCCGTATTTGAAAGATGTATAAATCCATCCTTCCGGTTTCAATGCTACATACATATTTTCCAAAACTTCACGCAGTTGTTTTTTCGGCAAATGGAGAATAGATGCACAAGCCCATATGCCATCATATTTTTCTTTTTCATCCAATTCTTGAAACAGTATCTGCCTGACTTTGATTCCCGTATATTCACTTGCAATCCGACACAATTGTTCCGAACCGTCAATTGCATCTACCTGGTATCCACGACTCAGAAAGTACTTTGTATCTCTACCTGCGCCACAGCCAAAGTCGAGAATATACGCATCTGGGTTCAATTTCTCCAGAAATTTGTCTTGTACTTCTGTAAACTTTACTGAAACAGTCCCAGAGGCAAAAGACTGCGCATTTTCGTTGTAATATTTTAATGTTTTATCTATATCTGCCATATATTCACTCACCCAATGCCATCCAGCACTGATTTCACTCCTGTTTTATCTGCAAAATACCTGTTTTGTTTCTTATGCCTTAATTTTTCTGATAAATCTAACTTCTTTGTGACATATTATACAGTTTTTTGACATAAACAGCAATAATTTTCGTCAGACATTTTTTATTATATTCACTTATCTATAATGCGCAAAAATTGTTGCATATTTCTTTTTTGACATCTTTTCTCTTTCAACAACTTACATATAAAAAAGAAAGCCAGACTGCACATAGGTTTCTTCCCCTACATACAGTCTGGTTCTCTGATTCCATCATTCATTTCTGGTAATAAGTCAATAAATCAGACATTCAATTACTCTTCCGCGTCCATCTCCGCCTTAATCTCATCCTCGCAGTCTGCCATCGCCTGTAATGTCATAGTCAGCAGCTTCTGTAATTCCCAGCCGAGCTGGTCAGCGCCGCGTTCAATAACTTCTCTGGAGCATCCTGCTGCGAAGCCTTTGCTCTTATATTTCTTCTTGAGGGATTTGAGTTCCATGTCTTTTGTGCTTTTGGATGGTCTCATAAGTGCTGCTGCCCAGATAAGTCCTGTAAGTTCGTCTGCTGCAAAGAGTACTTTTTCCATTTCGTGTTCCGGTGCTACATCAATGGTTGCGCCACATCCTACTGTGATGCCGTAGCCGTGGGATACAACTGAATGGATTACGTCTTCGCCTACGCCTGCTTCGCGGAGCATTTCCGGAGCTTTCAAACAGTGTTCTTCCGGATATAACTCAAAGTCAATGTCATGGAGGAGCCCTACAATTCCCCAGTATTCTGCATCTTCGCCATAACCAAGCTCATTGGCGTACCATTTCATTACTGCTTCTACAGTCAGGGCATGCTGAATGTGGAATGGATCCTTGTTGTATTTTTTTAATAATGTAAATGCCTCGTCTCGTGTAATTGTCTTCATTTGTCACTCCTCATATCTGAATTGTCAGGTGGATAAAATCATCTGCTTTACTGCTTGTTTATAACTGAATAACTGCTCTGCAGTTTATCTGTCAATCTGAATCTGGCATACTTCCATTGCTTTCAGTGCATTCTCATGGCTTTCCGGTGTTACGCCTGCGCAGCATTTAGCGTCTACGATGATCGGAACTTCCGGGAGAGATGCTTTAACCAGAAGTGCATTGGAAATAACACAGATGTCTGTGCATAAACCTACGAAGGTGATACTTTCAATTCCCTGATCTTCATATAACATCTGTAATTCTCCTGCCAGAGTTGTGGAACCGAAAGTTTCTTTGTCAATAGGTTCTGTTTTTCTGAGTGCATCTAATTCGCTTCTGATCTGCCATCCTTCAGTGTCACGGATACAATGCGGTACAGGAAGCTTCTTTCCTTCCTGGGTGTCGAGATAATTAGTCTCGTGAGTGTCCCTAGTAAAAAGAACAACTCCATCAAAGTTTTTGATTTTCTCTTTTACACCAGGTACAATGGCAACTGCTTCTTTTGTTCCAAGAGCTCCGTCGATGAAGTCATTCTGCATGTCTACAACTACTAATACCTTCTGCATATTTCCTTCCCTTTCGTTCTTTCTGCACATTTTTTCAGATAATGCTATAAAATCTCTGGAAACGTATGCTATTATTATTTGTTATTATTTGTTATTACTATATAACGACAAAGTGTTTTTGTACAGGCAAAAGTGCCTGTTTTACTATAGCAATTCCATAAAATATCAATCATCTATTTTTTCAGTATATTTTTCAAATCTGTACTTCTGTTTAATATCCGGATATTTGTCTCTGTCCACTTCACTCATAAACATATCATAGGGTCTGGCGCAGATTTTGAAAGGTGCGTAGAGCGCCTGGTAAATCATCAGTTTTTCACCATTTTCTGTGTGATGGGCTACTGCAAGGACTTTATAGAGATATTCGGAAGTATCCGGGGATACCCATTCTCTTTTGAAATGCTGCACAATGTCGCCTGCATGGATATCGTGTTCCGGTGTCTTCGAAGTGTTTTCATTTTCCGCACTGTCAGGTTCTTCCGGTTCTGTGTTGAGTTCCATATATTCTTCTTTATCAAGGGAAACCGGGATTCCGGAGCGGCCATTGATGTGGACGCCGCCATACCAGGTGCCTGTGACCTCACAAATATCGCCTACTTCGTATTCCATGCTACAGCCATTATTTTTCTTTATGATTCTGATCTTTGCCATTTTATCATCTCCTAGCATATAGTTCTTATTTCATGCAACCAGAAAAACACTCTAACACGTTAGATTATATTCTCCAGCAAGTTCTTCATTTAAAACAACCACCTCAACGCCCCATATTTTTCTGACCTTAAGCAATCTGGCTCTTAATTCTGCCAATGGCCCGGCTAGCCACGTAATATCTTCTGCGTTTTTTACAACCAGAATAAATTTTAATTTTACATCTTTCATATTGCTTACCGATCGAAGATTGTCTCCTATCTCTGACGTATCCTGATATCTATTCATAATTGCCGCCAGATATATCTGCAAAGATGATATAAACTTCTCAGTTATTGAACCATAATATTCTTCGAATTTCAGTTCTTTTTCCTTCGATTCATATCGATTCGCCACATTTGGACAACTTTTCTTTGCTTCCAGAAACACTATATTATTTCCATTATATTTCAGGATAAACTCCACTGTTGGGATTCCATCTCCAAGTTTTTTATAAATTTCAGATGTCTCAATATGAAATAAATCTTTTTCATCATATTTTCCAAAATTCATTCCTGATTCTGGTATAACGCTCACTTTAATGCCACCCCGATTTCTTCTCGATACAACTGACGGAATGTATCCATAATTGCATTATGTTCCAACAATTCAAATTCCGGAGCTATCTCACATAATACTTTGCTGTTTTCATTTTTATATAAGGAAATGTACTGCACTTTGCTGTCCTGTCTCCGCTTTACTTCAATATATTTGGACAAAAAATAGTCATGTGTAGAAACAAAAATCTGTACACCTTCTGTCTCCAGCATGATCAACAATTCTGCCAACACCGGAATATATTTCGGATTGATATTTGCTTCTGGCTCGTCCCAAAACAAAACGGATCCCTTCTCCAGTGTCCCGTTTTTTATCAACTGCCATAAAAGAGCAATTTTACGTAATCCTTCTGCTACCAAATTAAATTCTAACTTTGCCTGTGTACCAGGTTTTAAATAAAAACGATCCTCATGCAATGTTACTTTCCCATTACTGATTTTCTGTAAAATATCCAGATATTTTTTCCTTACAGTTGAATCCACTCCTCTGGAAATGTCAATTTTGGCAGCCGCAATAATATCCAGATACGTATCATCAAATTCCACATTTCCCATTTTTACTGCAGCATCCAGATTCCAGGCATTTGACAAAATCTCTTTTGCCGGAATAAATACGCTTGTGAGATCAGACATCTGCTTTTCCCATTTCTCTTCTGAATTAATCTCTGCATCCCATTTTCGTGTTTTGGTTGAAAATGTCATTCCTATTTTGGCAGTATCAGATTCCACAGAAACCATGGCTTTATTGCTTCCACTCTTTCCTCTGTTTACCAGACGTCCAATTCCAGACTGATCAGGACGAAATAACATAGTTGTTTTCTGTGAAAAAGACACATCATGTTTGGAAGCCTGACATGCTGCATAGGCTAATTTCATAATATGAGTCTTTCCCACACCATTTTCACCAACTAATACATTTAATCCTTCACAAAAAGGAATCTTTATATCTTCAAATACCGTAAAATTCTCTGCTGCAATCTTTGTTAATGGCATTTCCATCACCTCAATATTTCCATTTTTATAAATCAGTTCATTATATCTGTCGCACGACAATATAAAGTAACTTCTATAATAATTTTATATTATAACACATATAAATATGTCAAACAGCTATTTTATTCAATATAATATTGTAAAATCTGAAAGCTTGTAAAAGGCTATAATTACCACTTCCAGTTCTTCCATATCTCCGGCTGATATCCTACTGTCGCCTGTTTTCCGTTTCTTACCACAGGGACTTTGATGATACTCTGGTTTTCGAGGATTTTCTCTGCTTTGTCTTCCTCTGCGATATAAGTGATCAATGCCAGCAGGTCTTTATCCTTGCAGTCAGTATCTATCAGCTTGTTATAACCACCAACTGCCTGGCAGACAGACTGGAATTCTCCTTTACTTAAGCCTTTTTCTTTCATATCTATAAACTGATATTTAATTCCCCGTTCTTTGAAATAGCGTTCTGCTTTCTTGCTGTCAAAGTTTTTCTTTGTTCCGAATATTTGTATATTCATAGTCTAATGCTTTCTCCCATTTTTTTAAGAATTATTGTTCCTGCTATATTTTCTCTTTTCCTGCCTGTTCATTTTAAATTTCCATCCATTTCACATTTTTTTCAAATTCTCACCACATATTTCTCACATTTTCCGGTTATATTATTACCTGTACAGAGCAAAGAGTAATTGCAAATAAAACTTTTTCTTTTTCATACTTTTGCCGGGAATCGATGAGGTTCCCGGCCTCCTTCTTTTATTTCGCTATTTTTTATTCCATTAAATTTTCTTTTTAATATGGTTATAGATATTCAGTCCTTTTGTCTGTCCGTATTTGGAAATGATAGATCTGTAAATCTGCTGCTTTCTGTTTTTATCTTCTGCATTTTTCTCCACAGTTGTAGAAACATAGTTTACCACTTCCTTTGACATGCCTGCCTTGTCGAGAACCAATACTAATTCCTGCTGTAATTTCTTTGTTCCGGCTTTCATGTCAATTATCTTTTGTTTTGGCTTTTTTGTATTCTGATTCTCTGATTGTTTGGCAGACTGCTTTTCAGATTGTTCATTCAACTGTTTTTCTGTTTTCTGATCAGTTTGTTCTGCCACCTGTTTGTCTTTTTCTTTACTGGTCTGTTTTTTTACCTGTTTCTTTGTCTGTATCTGTTTTCCGGAAATCTTCTCGTTTCTGGAAATTTTCACATTTTTTTCTGCCTTCCAGAATTCTATAATATGGTCAAATCCTGTATCCTTGCTGATTACGACAATTTTACATTCTTCATCCTGACCTGTACACTCTTTCCCTATCAGATATCCCAGATAAGATCCCAGATGCATATCTGCTGACTGATTTCCTGTCGGTACTTTATGCGTGATCAGTTTTGACTCTCCGTGATCATTGATAATATCAAGGTCTATTTTTCTGCTGTTATCTGTATAAAAAAGATTGATAATATCTGTTTCCCGTAATTTTTCGCATCCTTTGAAGCCTTCGCTTCCTACATTTTCATAATCAATTAAATAATAAGTTTTGATAATCTTCATCCTCTCTTTATTTGTTAATGTTCACTCCGTTCACAGTAACCTTTATTTTTCTCTGCTGTATAATACTCTGTCATTTTCAGCCGGATAATTCTTTCCTATTTTAACATGCATCTTTCTTCGGCACAACCACATAGTGGCAACTCTCCTGGTTAGTATTTTCTGGTTGCCTTTCCTGTCTGTTCCAGTCAGACAGAATATTATCATATCCACGAATAGTATTCCCATATTGCCACTATAATAAATTTACATACCTTTTGTGAAAAGTGACGGATTTTTATCAAATTTGAGTTGATAAATCTTTAACAAAATTCAAAAAAACGCAAAAATCCTGTTGATTTTAAGCGTTAAATATGTATAATAGTAAAAGAGAAGCGATACCCATTCGCTTTTATGGTAAGGTATCTTAAGCCTGTTTAAACAGGCGCTTTCATTAACGAAGAAAAGAGGTTAAACGTAAGATGGCAAAAATCGATTTAAGCAAGTATGGCATTACCGGAACTACAGAAATTGTCTACAACCCTTCTTATGAAGTATTATTTGAAGAAGAAACCAAACCGGAACTGGAAGGCTTTGAAAAAGGTCAGGTCAGCGAACTTGGTGCAGTTAACGTTATGACAGGTATCTACACAGGACGTTCTCCTAAAGATAAATACATCGTTATGGATGAGAACTCCAAAGATACAGTATGGTGGACAACAGACGAATACAAAAACGATAACCATCCTGCAACTCAGGAAGCATGGAATGCAGTAAAAGAAATCGCTAAAAAAGAGCTCTCCAACAAGAGACTTTTCGTAGTAGATGCATTCTGCGGTGCTAACAAAGATACTCGTATGGCTATCCGTTTCATCGTTGAAGTTGCTTGGCAGGCACATTTCGTAACAAATATGTTCATCCAGCCAACAGCTGAAGAACTTGAAAACTTCGAGCCAGATTTCGTTGTATACAACGCTTCCAAAGCTAAAGTTGAAAACTATAAAGAATTAGGCCTTAACTCTGAAACAGCTGTAATGTTCAACATCACAACTAAAGAGCAGGTTATCGTAAACACATGGTACGGCGGAGAAATGAAGAAAGGTATGTTCTCTATGATGAACTACTTCCTTCCACTGAAAGGTATGGCTTCCATGCACTGCTCTGCAAACACAGATATGAACGGCGAAAACACAGCTATCTTCTTCGGTCTTTCCGGAACAGGTAAAACTACTCTTTCCACAGACCCGAAACGTCTCCTGATCGGTGATGACGAGCATGGCTGGGATGACAACGGCGTATTCAACTTCGAAGGCGGATGCTACGCTAAAGTTATCAACCTTGACAAAGAATCTGAGCCGGACATCTACAATGCAATCAAACGTAACGCTCTTCTTGAGAACGTAACACTTGATGCTGAAGGCAAGATTGATTTCGCAGATAAGAGTGTAACAGAGAATACTCGTGTATCTTATCCGATCAACCACATTGAAAACATCGTTCGCCCGATTTCTTCTGCACCGGCAGCTAAGAACGTAATCTTCCTGTCCGCAGATGCTTTCGGAGTACTTCCTCCAGTATCTATCCTGACAGAAGCTCAGACTCAGTACTATTTCCTGTCTGGATTCACAGCTAAACTTGCTGGTACAGAGCGTGGAATCACAGAGCCTACACCTACATTCTCTGCTTGCTTCGGACAGGCATTCCTTGAACTGCATCCGACAAAATACGCAGCAGAACTTGTTAAGAAAATGGAAAAGAGCGGAGCAAAAGCTTACCTGGTTAACACAGGATGGAACGGAACAGGAAAACGTATCTCCATCAAAGATACTCGTGGTATCATCGATGCAATCCTTAACGGAGATATCCTTAACGCTCCTACTAAGAAGATTCCATTCTTCGATTTCGAAGTTCCAACAGAGCTTAACGGCGTAGACACAGGTATCCTTGATCCTCGTGACACATATGCTGACGCTTCTGAATGGGAAGTAAAAGCTAAAGATCTTGCTGGAAGATTCATCAAGAACTTTGCTAAATACGAAGGAAACGCTGCTGGTAAAGCACTTGTTGCAGCTGGTCCTCAGTTATAATTATAACTTAAATTGTCCAAATGATACGAAAGGGATGCGAATGATTCGCATCCCTTTTTTGTACTGTTTCAAATATCAGACAACAAAATTATAAATGATGTCTTTATAATGCTTTAAGTTTCTCTGCCACCTTCTCATATGCCGGTACCGGAACATGATATTTTTCACCCATTCTTACTACTTCATAGACTAATCCATCAATTTCAGACTGTTTTCCTTCCATAATGTCTCTCTGCATAGAGGTAGTTGCTTCCGGTGCGAGGTTGGAGAGAATTTTTAAGTTTACATCTACCATATCTTTCTGAAACGGGATTCCCATGGCTTCTGCAAGTGTTGCGATTTCTCTTATCATGGTTTTAAAGAGTTCTCTGGCTTCGCCTTCTTTCTGGAAATCTGCGGCTGTTGCATGATAGTAGAGTCCTGCTGCACCGATTGGTGATACGTAGGAGAATTTCTCCAGTGCTTCGCATCGGATATTCTCAGAAAGAATCCCGTCAATGTTGCTGTCACAGAGGTCTTTCTGGATTTCTCTCAGTTCTGGTCTGAATTCTGCTTTGTCTCTTACGCCAAATACAATGCGCAGGATCTGTCCATGCTGAAGAAGTCTGCCTGATTCTTTAATGTTTGCCGAGACATAGATACATCCGTCTGTTACAAGAAGTTCAGGAAGTTGTTTCTGCATCTTCCCACCGGTTCCATAGATGTTTAAAACAGGAATTACGATGGTTGTTTTCTTTGAAATCCGCCTGATAAACGGAATAGTTTCATCCAGAGAATAGCCTTTCACACAGACAAAAATCACATCCGGATGGTCTGTGTAATGTTCCATATCTGTAGCCGGGATAGTGATTGTTTCTTCTGTTTTATCCCACATTTTTTCTAAGGTAAGCCCCTGTTCCCGGATTGCTTTCAGGTGTTCGCCTCTTGCGATCAGGGTTACATCCTTCCCTGCTTTCTTCATATAATATCCGGTAACACCGCCGGTTCCTCCGGCTCCAATGATTAAGTATTTCATATTTATTTTCTGCCCCGCTTTCATTGTTTTGATTCTTATATCATAGCACAATTGCAATTTTTCTTCAGTATATTTTATGCATTACGCTGACATAATTTTGCATTGACAGTTTATTTTTTGCCCTGTAATATCAATGGTATCAATATCAGAATATATTACACAGGAAAAGTATTAAGATGGAACGATATCTGGAATTTAGAATAGATGAACAAACTACAGAACTTAAAATGGAAGCATTTCTGAAAAAGAATGCAGGACTTACAAAACGGCAGATCAGCCAGGCGAAGTTTCGACCGGACGGGATTACCAGAAACGGAGTTCGCTGTCGTGTAACTGAGACAATATATCCAGGCGATGTGATCCGCGTTTGTCTGGAGGAAGCCGGGACTGCTTCTGCGCATCTTGAAAATTATAATGACGGAATCAGAAGTAAAGATTTGTCGGATTTCCATTCCAACAGAGCTTCAGCTTCAATTTCCGAAACTTCTTTTTCTCTGAATATTTTATATGAAGATACGGATATTCTGGCAGTTGATAAACCGGCAGGAATGGTTACGCATCCAACGGGAATGCATTATACAGACAGCCTCTCCAATCTTGTTGCCGGTTACTTTCGAGAGAAAAATGAACAGGTCTGTGTCCGCCCGGTGGGGCGGCTGGATCAGGAGACTTCCGGGATTGTGGTTTTTGCCAAAAATCAGGTAGCAGCTTCAAGGCTTCAATCTGTAAAATCTCCCTGCAAAATTCACAAGCAATATCTTGCCGCTGTATCCGGTACTTTGCCTGTAGATATGCCTGGTGTCTGGCATACCTTAGATTTACCGCTGATGCAGGACCCGGAGAATCATCTGAAAATGAAAACTGCTGCTGATCTTTCCTTACATTCATCTGCATTATCGTGAAAAATCAAAACAGCAGTTACTCATTATCATACTCTTTTTTCCAGTCAGGACTGGTCGCTTATCACACTTAAGCTAGATACCGGACGTACCCACCAGATCCGTGTCCATATGGCATCCACAGGACATCCTTTGCTTGGAGATACTCTTTATCATTCAGACGATAAAATATCTTCCTGTGCTTCCTTTTCCAGGGCTGCCCTTCATGCATGGAAAGTTTCTTTTCAGCATCCTTTCAGAGATGAAATGCTCCTTCTGGAAGCACCATTACCTTTCGATTTTCGTGAACTGGTTTCACTTTCAGGGTCTGATCTGTTGTCTATTTAAGCTTCAAATTCTTTGATCAGATTTACCATTTCAATGGCACTGAGTGCACAGTCATAGCCTTTATTTCCTGCTTTTGTACCTGCGCGTTCAATTGCCTGCTCGATGTTTTCTGTGGTAAGTACTCCGAATAATACCGGAACTCCTGTTTCCAGTGATACTGATGCAATCCCTTTGGAAACCTCATTGCATACATAATCATAATGACTGGTATTTCCACGAATCACAGCACCTACGCAGATAACCGCATCATACTTTCCACTTTTTGCCATTTTAGACGCAATCAGTGGGATTTCAAAAGCACCTGGTACCCACGCTACCTGGATGTCCTCTTCTTTTACATTGTGACGTGTCAGCCCATCCATGGCACCACTTACCAGCTTGGAAGTTATAAATTCATTGAAGCGGGCTGCTACAATTCCTACTTTCATTCCATCTGATACTAATTTTCCTTCTAATGTTTTCATTTTTTCTGGTCCTTTCATCTGTAAATTTATATTTTTTAACCTGTACAGGTTTTTATATACGGTAAATTTTATTTTCGGGAACGTTATCGTTATATATGAAAATCCCCGCTGTATTTAATACTTCAGAATATGTCCCATTCGTAATTGTTTTGTCTTAAGATAACGCAGATCATACGCTGTGGCATTCATCTGTATCGGAACTCTCTGTTTGATCCTGATGCCAAATTCTTCCAACTGATAAACTTTATCCGGGTTATTTGTCAGCAGCCGCAGCTCTTTTACCCCAAGATTTCTCAGAATCTGCGCACCAATGTAGTATTCTCTTTCGTCTCCGGCAAATCCAAGTGCCAGATTTGCTTCCAGTGTATCCATTCCCTGTTCCTGAAGTTCATAGGCACGAAGTTTATTGATCAGTCCGATTCCTCTTCCTTCCTGTCTCATATAAAGGAGTATCCCTCTGCCTTCTTCCTCAATCTGGGCCATCGCCGCTGCAAACTGCTGTCCGCAGTCACAACGCTGTGATCCAAAAACGTCTCCTGTCAGGCACTCTGAATGCACACGGCACAGGACGTTTTCTCCATCTCCGATTTCACCTTTTACCAGTGCTACATGATGTTCCCCATTCAGGCGATTTACAAATCCATACGCCATAAACTCTCCGTATCTGGTCGGCATTTTTGTGGTCGTCACGCGATCCACCAGAATATCATGGCATTTACGGTAATTCTGAATATCTTTAATTGTTATGAATTTAAGATTCCACTTTCCGGCAAGTTCCCGTAACTCAGAAGTCCGCATCATAGTGCCGTCTTCTCTCATAATTTCACAGCACAGCCCGCACTGTTTTAACCCTGCAAGTCTGCACAGGTCTACAGTTGCCTCTGTATGTCCGTTTCTTTCCAGAACACCGTTCTTCTTCGCCAGAAGTGGAAACATATGTCCGGGGCGTCTGAAATCTTCGGGTTTTGCATTCTCATCCACACATTTCATGGCAGTAACAGAACGTTCTGCCGCAGAGATTCCTGTAGTGGTGCTGATATGGTCTACGGAAACAGTAAAAGCAGTTTCGTGATTATCTGAATTTTCTGCTACCATCTGCGGGAACTGCAGTTTTCTTACATATTCCTCAGACATTGGCATACAGATAAGTCCTTTTCCGTGAGTTGCCATAAAGTTAATATTTTCTGTTGTGGCAAACTCTGCTGCACAGATAAAATCTCCTTCATTCTCTCTGTCCGGATCATCCGTTACCAGAATAATTTTTCCATTCCGAAGTTCTTCCAGAGCTTCTTCTACTGAATCAAATCCGTTCATTTTTTCTCTCCTTATGCAATGTATTTTTCTGATACAATATATTTTTCTGTTGTTAAGAGGGCAAAATCATTCGTATTGGCTGCTTATCTGGTTCGTGTCAGGCAGATAAAACATCCACTGTACAGTTCTGCATCAATCGAATAACCGCTTTGTGGTTAATTCTGTCAAAAGCCATACTTGTTCAGAAAATCCCGTGTAATATTACTTTTTATCGGCTGTTCTTTCACAGGCGTTATTAATTTTTCCACGTATTTTCCAATTATGTCTGTCTCCAGATTGACGATATCTCCTTCTTTGCGTTCTCCGAGGACTGTAATCTTTACTGTATGAGGAATTGCAGAAATGGAAAAGTCTGTTTCTGAGACTTTTGCCACTGTAAGACTGATTCCATCAACTGTTACAGAACCTTTTGTCACAATATATTTCATAATTTGTGGTGAAGCCTGAATGGTGTACCAGACAGCATTATCATCTCTGCGAATTTCCGTGATTTTTCCTGTTCCATCCACATGCCCGGCAACAATGTGTCCTCCAAATCTTCCATTTGCAGGCATTGCCCTTTCCAGATTTACATGCTGTCCCAAAGAAAGCTGAATCAGCGCAGAACGATTCAATGTCTCATGCATCACATCTGCTGTAAAACCATCTTCCAGACATGCAGTTACAGTGAGGCAGATTCCATTTACAGCTACACTGTCCCCTGTTTTCAGATCATCCAGAATTTTCTCTGCCCGTATCGTAAATACTGCTGAATTTGCTCCTTTTTTTATTTTTTTCACAGTTCCCAGTTCTTCAACAATTCCCGTGAACATTACTCTTCACCTCACTCTCTATAAGAAAATCATCTCCTATTCTGATTATTTCGCTGTTTTTTAATAATATTGCGCTGGCAGGATCAGGAAATCCTTTTCCTTCTATCGGTGTCTTT
>OJOL01000935.1_pt1 | contig 19734 bp, 29 predicted proteins | sample 1598121 | NCBI WGS metagenome assembly OJOL01 (sample SAMN01915219, study PRJEB22387) | human gut metagenome | isolation source: stool | host: Homo sapiens | place: USA
CAAGTACATCTGTAAGTGTCTTGCCCTTCTGCTGATACATTCCCTTTTCAATTGTTATATTTTCAAAATTTGCCATTGATTTTGCTCCAATCTATATGTAATTAATCTATATCATCAAATTCAGCAATTACGCTGTTGTAAATGCTCTGTCTTTCTCTAAGGCTCTGCTGATATTCCTTTTCTGCCAACATATCTTCATCAGCAACATTCCAGAAATCACATTCTAAGCAGTTCTCCTTGCAAACATCGCACCATAAGCACTTTCTGTATCTGTTCGTAATTCAAAATTCCTTTCATCTTAATATTCATTTATCACAATCCTTTCTGACCTTGTTTTTCTCAAATTTATGTGAACAATTTGGCTTGTCTTATTACTAAACCCATATATTATTCTTCTCCAAACTCACCATCACTTTCTGCTATTTCTTTCTGTAATTTTTTCATCCTTCTTTTTTTTAACTTTTCTACATATCTATCAAACATATAATCCAAGTATTCTTTATTCTTAGGTAATGAATACATATTCTTATAAAATTTCCCAATATGTTTATCCCATTGACTTCTTGAATATAAAATACCGTTATCTCTTAATAGGTTTATATGATTTAAAATACCATTTTGAGTCATCCCTGTCATATTGCTAAGATTTTTATAAGACAACCAAGCAATTTGATTGTTAAAGTATTTTGTACGCTTAGACATAAGAAATGTCATTGTACAAAACAATTTCAAAACCAATACAGAACTAACTCCATTTATTTGACTGCATTGTGGCAACCAACTATTATATATAGGGGTTTTGTCCTTCTTTGATTCACCATTAAAGAATGGTCTAAACAATAACCTTATATATTCATCTGATAATTTAAAACCTCGTGTATCAATTTCTTTATTGAAAATGCGATTATACCTACTTATGAAATCAACCTTACGCTTTTTTGAGTATCCTACAGAAGTGATATACCCATACTTCTGCATTTCGTATAATCCCTCATAAAAGTAACTTTCCATTTTCTTTAAATGAATCTCATTAAAATCAGGGAACATCTCCATCAAGACAAGTCTGAAATTAAACTTTGAAACAAATTCCTCAAATCTGATTAAGGTTAAATTAATTAATTTGGTTTTGTTCTCATCATTTTCAATTCTCGCATAATATTTTTCTATGACTGTCAAAGGATAATCAACCTTGATTAAATTATAAATAGGTTCATAGCTCCTCAACCTTTCATCAGTTCGATTTTTTATCAAGGACTGCCTTGATAAATGAAGTTCGTATTTTGCTCCGGCTTTCACATAGTTAAAACTTTTCTGAATAATATAATACGCTAACAAAAGTTTCTGATTACAGCTTTTGCTTATGGGATTAATCAATGAACTCTTATCTATAATAGTCATAATTGCATTTTCACCGTCAGGTTTCCAAAAATAAATAATTATCAACTCCCTTTTACTTCTTTTTTTACTCCTTTTTTATTTACAACAAGCAATTACAATGAATATTTGCTATTTTTATATGCAGATATTGTGAGAATATTTTAAAAATGAGATTTTACGATATTTTATTTGGAAAATATAATATATTATATATAGGCAAGCTCCTTAGCTTAATATATTAATTTATATAAATAATTAATTAAATATATTAATATAGAATAATTATTAATCTGTAAGATTAATAATTATTCTTTCTTTGGTTCTTTCTTTATAACTCAAATAAAAAAATAAAAAATAATCTCAAAAAAAATAAAAAAATAAAAAAATATAAAATGAGTCACCGTAAAGTAAATATTAACTTGTCAAGGAACACAAGAATATATGCAATGTAATTGTTGAGTTCGCTTTTTACAAAAGCGGAATGAAAAATATTATGGACAACCCTGAAATGGTAAGTCCATAAAAACAATTCAGTCGTTGTAAAAAACGAAATAAATTACATTTTAATTATACACAACGATATATAAAAAGTCAAGAGAAATATTAAAAAATCTGAAAAATATTTCCAAAGTGCCAAGTTTGATATTTCTAAGTGCCAAAATGGCACTTAAGGTTAGCCGGAAAGAGGATAACAATGTGTTATCTGAACATCAGTAGAGAAATAAATGTCAGTATGGAATAAACATACATATGTAATAGAAAAATTTGACCTATAAGACGAGTTTATGAGTTAGGAATGAAATTATACTCTTGAAAGGTTATAAACGCCTTACAGGTCAAATAAATACATATAAATAGTATATTCACTTATTAGATACGCTTGTCAACAGTAAACCGTTATTGTATTATACCTTTAAATGGCTTAGAATTGACTTGTATTGAGTTTTATGCGTTTATATATGAAATTATATTAATTACTAAAAAATGCAATACAAGTCAAATAAGAGCATTTTAGGGATAGGTGGATTAATGTAATTGCAATTTGAGTTAAATTTTTACCGAAGTTAAAGCGAGGAATTAGCCTATGGCAAGCTACATAAGAAGTATGGCGTTAAATTAATTATTTTTGATTATTCGTCAGCAAGCTGTCTCATAATAAAAAATAATTAATTTAACTTTGGCGTACCCAAAATTCGCAAAGCTCATTTTGTTTACGCTGACAAAAAGATATTGAGATTTGTGTTTTAGGGGAGTGAGTTTGTGGGTGTAAATCAGGTGGGTGTAAATCAGGAATATAAAAATAGCCTGCTGATTTATAGCAGACTTGAGTTAATGTGACTATTGAATTGTAGGGGGTTATTATTCTGATATTTTTGTTTATGTAATATTACTTTAGATAACTTTAGGTAAATATTACATTAAGTAAATTTATTAAAGTAAAATATGATATTTTATACAGTCAGTAATATAATGAATTATTTAAAACGAAAACGATAATAGGTTTTTCAGTTCACCGAAAGGTGTTTTGGAAATGTGAGCGTAAGTTTTAAGTTGGATAAGTGTGTAAATATGGGATAAATCCTATATTTTTGTAAGGTTTAAGGTATTGAATTTGAGGTTGTATTAATGAATAGGAATTTGAGGTTTTTGTGGTTTAGGTCATTTTGGCTATTTTTGAGGTAGTTTGAATGGGTTTGGATAGGGTTGTATTAGGGTGATAAATGGCTGTTTTATGCGGTTTTTAGGTAATAGGTGAGGGGATTGAGATATGGGTGCTTTTGGGTGAGATTAGTGGTTTAGGTGGTTAAAAGGTGGTTAAAAAAATAGGGTTGAAAACGATTTTTATGGGTTCGGTTCGGTGGATGAGTTCGATGGTCTTTTTAGAACTACTACGCCCTTTGTTTCAGATTAGAAGAGTTGCTAAAATGTAAAATACCCCCTATGTTAGTTAGTGGTAGGTAGTAGGTAGGGCGTTGAATTATGCGGTATATCGGGGCGTGTTTTAGTGATATTTAACTTTGCAAAAACGGCTTGAATACTGTATTTTTTAAACTTATAAGAGGAGTAAAAGGAGCTGGCAAAAGTCCGTAAAAGCACAAAAAGCGGACATTTGAAAAAGGTTTAAAAGTCAGGGATTGCAGGATATACAGTTATATATTTACTGTTTTTGTAGTATCAGCGGCAAAATAGGGCAAAGATAAAATCTGACAAAAAGTCATTGAAAAACGGGTGAAAAAACGGTAAAAATTGTATTATTATGTTAAAATTAATATTGATACATTTTTAACGCTTTAGCATAGTAAAGCGTTAAAGTGTTAATTTGGTATCAAACAAAAGCACTCAATCTGAATATACTTTAGCACACTAAAGTGTTAAAGTATTAAAGCACTAAAGTATATCTCTCTCGGCTCTATTGATCTGTTTCAAGTTCTTGTTACAACTTGCACGCTCATACATTCATATATCAATCTACCCACCCACGCAAAAATGCCTCTTAAACGCTCTGTATAGGTTCAAACAGTCAAGTAATATAATTACTCTAATAGACTATAAAAACGCTTGTAGGGCTATTTAAAAGGCAAACATAAGGTAGGCATCAATCTATTACACCGTCTCGCTTTAGGCAAGCGTAAAAATATTGTGTTGCTGTCTGATTATGACTATTTAAGTAGTTATCTATCTTGTCAATATCAGTTAATTTTATGCAAATAGTGCGATTTTTATATGTTTTTGCTTGATATTTTGCACTTGCACGCAGTTGTGCATCTGTACTTTTTTTAATTTTTGGTTGTATATTATTATTAATAGTCATAATTAATCATTTCTTGTATAATATATATAAAAACAATATAAATATTAGTGATATGTTTTTGTAAAATTACACTTGTAAAGTATAAATATTAGTGATATAATATAATCACAATAAAGATAGAGAAAAGGAAAGCATAAAGGATTATAAGTAATCGCTCTGTCGGGTAACAATTTATAAGCAATCAACTTAACTACATATAGTTATTGTAGCGTTCTAAACGCATAACATCGTACCTTGACAATTTAATGAACTTGCAACAGTTTGAGCCTGCACGCATCTATACATTAGTATAGTAGTAGTGCCTCTAAAGTCCTTAGATGAAGTGTATCAAAATTCGCATAAAGAAAAATAGTAATAAAAGTACTATTGAATGTGTGCGACCGGCGATATATCGAGCCTTTGAGCTTTAAGCCCTCAACGAAGATAGCTACCGCTATGCCGTCAATGGGTGAAGTGCACCCTTTAAGCTGTTGATACTCAAGTCAAACCTTTATTATTTTTGATTTTAATTATTTTAACTTTTTAGGCGATTGCACAAAAATAGTAATAATAATTATAGCGTTTATTTTGTGTAAATTGCATAATTTAAAAAGCTGATTTTGTGCAATCTATAAAGAGTTAAAATGCTCTTAATGTGTAATTACCATAATTATACATTAAATACATACAAAAGTCAAGAAAAATTTTAAAAAGGTGGAATATATTATGTTAACTGTAAAGATTGACGAAGAAAAAGCTCTGGATTTATTAATGGATAGAGTTGCATATTTGACGGATGACGAAAATGTCCAAAAACTTTATGAGCAAATGTACGAAAATTATATATTTGGCGGATGCTTTGACGGAATAGACTTTGACATAAATTTAATAGTTGATAATGATTATATTAATTATTGCAAAGTTATTTGTAAAGGCGATGCTGAATATACAGAAATTGACGAAATTTATAAAAGTCAAGGATTAGGGGACTGTAGTTGCGAAGCTGAAAAAAGCGGATGCAGTTATATTGAAGCTGAATATAACAGTATGTATTTAGTTAGATATTAAAAAGTCGTTGCATCGACTATAAAAAGCCGTTAAGATGCAAGCGTTCCGCCCACAATGGGCGGAGGTCGGGAAAGCCGAAAAATCAAAAATTTAATAAAGGAGTTAATACATATGATGACATTAAGAAAATTGACAGAATTAGTAAATCAGTGCGTGAACGAAAAAATTGAGATTGAAGAAATTAGTGCTGGCACAAAAATTGAGTTTGAAGTTGAAAGCGACTTTGATGTACAAACGCTTAGCGGTGGTTATTATTTTAATTCTTTAACAGAAGCATATAACTATTTAAAAGAATCGCTTGATATACAGACAGACCCAGAAGCACTTGAATGTGACGATGCTCCCGCAAAAATCGACAGTTTAGGCTTGTATTTGCATTTTAATTCGGATGATATAGATGCAATTTGCATTGCATATTATAGCCGCAAAAGTGATACAGAATTTATTGAAAGAATAAACGCAGATTACTAATTAATACAGAAATACAGAATAGCCCTTGTTTGGTAGTCGCAAGGTAAAACAAGACTACTACCACATTAGAATTAAATCAAAAAATCAAATTATTATAAAATGGAGGAATTATATCATGAATAAAATTTTATATCTTGAAAAAAGAGGTTGCAATTTTTCAGACGGTTTAGACGGTGGCGAAAGCATTAAACTTGTTGGAAATTATCGCGTGTGTACGCCTAACGAATGTGTCATCGGCAAGGATGGAAACAAATATTTTCTTGAGTTTTCAAACTGGGATAAATACCATTACAGAACAGAAAATAAAAGAACAGGAAAGCCGTTAAAAAACCCCGTTCGTGAGTTAATAATGGCGAATGCGGTACATACAGATACACAATACACCGCAAACGATGGATTTTGCTATCGCAATTCAAAACTTGAAAAGCAAATTAATTCAATTGATAGGTTATATACACTTGAAAATATTTTACAAATTGTAAATGAAATCAGCAAAGACAACTACATTAAAATTGAATTTATTTAATTAATTAATACAGAGCAAATATAACGCTGATGGGCGGAAGTAGGGCAATCCCACTTCCGTTAAAGCTACAAGCCGTAGATCCAAAGTAACGGCTATGTTTGCGAAAAATTAAAAACAGAGGTGTTATATTATGTCAAGAAACAGAACAGCAGTATATATAAACAAATTCAGAGCTATTGAAGCGCCGAACGGTTATAAATTCGATATTTATAAATTCATTGCAAATTATCTTTACAATCCGTCATACGATTATGATTATCCGTCTTTTGTAAAAATGACAGATGAAACAGAAACAACACAGACCTTCCGCCGTGTATATTATTTTAAACACTGGGATGGTACAGGTGAATATATAGCCGAGGAATACACAAGGGAAAAGAACGGCGGAGACTGGCAGATTGTAAAAAATCGTACTGAAAAGGTACTTGAACAGTCAAATCGTTACAATGTCAAAAAACTTTTAACATTTTGTAATTGATTAACTGAACAACGGACTTGAAATAGCGTAAACACAGAATTACAGAGCTTTTGAAGGGCTGAGCTTATCAACCCTATCCCATATCAAATTAAATTAAAGTTTAATAAAAGGAGATAACAAGTTATGAAGTACAAAAATTATGAAGATTACAGAGCAAAAACTCAAAAAGAATTTGACAGCCTGCCGATTTTCTTTGCGTTCTCTAATGAGCAATTTAAAAAGGCTATGGAAGCAAGAGGACTAAAGGAAACAGACACAGACAAGATATATAGACTTTGGGACGGTTGCGGAGGCTTCTATCTCAAAAGTGATGCCGATATTATCAGAGACTATATAAACAAGCCGGATGAATTGCCCGACCTTATGAAAGACAAGGATTTTGCTATATCTGCGTTTGAATATGAAATGAAAAATCACGAATACGCTATAAATTGGCAAGGTGCATATGATGTATGTTCTTGCTTTGGTCATTGTAGGTACGGCGAAAATAAAGGCTATACAGACTATTTAAAGGAAATTGGATACTCAGACGATGTTATACAGTGTTACAAGGAAGCAAGAAAAAGATACTATAAGTATTGTGAAGAACACGACTTATTTTAATACAGAATGTAGGAGGAGGAAACACGATGACTAAAGTAGAATATATTAAAGTGCTTCAGGAATTTAAAAATAAAGCCTTGGAAATTCTTGATAGTCACAAAGGCATCTACAAAGTTGCACATTATGAATTTGAGACAGAGATAGACAGAGAAGAAGAAACGGGCGGTATCTGTTATGGCGATATTGACGAAGTATTTGACGCTGCAATGGAATTCATTGAGATGCAGACAAAGAATTTTGTAGATTGTTGGGATTTTAAAAAAATGGATTCGGCTCAAATAAATATAATGTTGATTGATGTTTGGGATGACCCAGATTCAACAGATATTGCATATATAGAGACAGTGTGTTGGTTAGAACGAGAAAGTGATACAGAGTTTAATATTGTCAAAGGTATATTTTTAGACCATACATAAAGCCGTCAAGCCGGCTATAAACAGTTCATTAAGGCTTGAGCGTTCGCCTGCCGTTGTGGTGGGCGAGGTTGGAAACAAACACACAATTCAAATTCAAACAGATTTAATTAGGAGGAAAATTCAAAATGTTTGTTATGAAGTATCACGCAAAAGGACATCGGACGAAATATCTGGGAGACAAAAAGGAAGTTGTAAATAAAAGATGTGCTATTGCTTTTGGTGAGGGCTTGCGGGAGCAATTCGAGCAGGTAGAGTCCGAGCATTGCACTTTGGAAGATATAAAGGTATCTGACATTGCCGAAATAATGTATAAAAATAGTTATATCAAAGTCGGAAATATTAAATGGTAAATAAAACTAACATTTCATTGATATTAAGGAGAAATTATTATGTACAAATATGGTATGCGTTTAAGAGGTTTTTCAATAGGTTGTCAGCCTATGAAAAATTTTGTTGAAAGAATTGATGATACAAGCGGTAAATATCACGATATATTGATTTATAGTGAAAAATTATCTGATAAAGATACAAAAGACTATGAGCTTGATTTTTTAAGCGAAGAATAATTAGGAGGAAATTATTATGGATGAAATTAAACAGTATATAGAAAACGCTATTACAGACGGCAGAGAGGTTACAAAGCACTATGCTAACAGATGTGACTATATCTTTATTAAAGAGGATGACGGTTGGATTAGCATTATAGATATAACATACGGTATATATAGCACTGTCATTCAGGCAAAGGATATGAAACACGCTTTAGAATTTATCGCATTAAGAGAGCCGTTAACCGTTCCGGTAACGATTTTGTAAAATATAAGGGTGTTTGGGTTAATATTCTTAATTGGACATCTTGTCCAATTAAGAATACAGCAGAAAATAAGCAATAAATCTTTAAAGGGACAAGATGTCCCATTAAAAAATAGGCATAAATTTCTAATTGGACATCTTGTCCAATTAGAAACATAACAAATAACAATCTTTAAAGGAACATAATGTTCCTTTAAAAAAATCAAACAAAACTATCTAAAAGGACATTTTGTCCCTTTAGAAGTACAACAAACGCAAATCTTTAATTGGACAAGTTGTCCAATTAAAAAATACATATGAATCAAAAAGTAAATCAGAAAGGAAATTATATAGAAATGGAAAACACATTACAGACAATTCAGCAAAAAGAATTATTGCTGACTGAAACAAAGCAAAAGGAATTAAGAGAACAGTATATAGGCAGAGTAGATGTCTTAGAAAAGGTTAAAAGCCTTATTATGCTGCCTGATGTTGAGCTTATGACGGTTGCTCAAGTGGCGGATTTTTACGAGGTTGATGTTGATACTGTTAAAAAGGTTTATCAGCGTAACAAGAATGAAATTGACGAGGATGGTGTCGTTAATTTATCACCTAAATTCTTAAAGGGACAAGTTGTCCCTTTAAGAAAATGCAATCAATTAAACGGTAAATGCGAGGTTGAATTTAACGACGGCACAAAGCTGATTTTGCCAAACAGAGGCTTAAAAGGTTTCCCTAAACGAGCTGTATTAAGAATAGGTATGTTGCTCCGGGACAGCAAGGTTGCAAAGGAAGTCAGAACGCAACTTTTAAATACCTTTGAGGAAGCACCTGCCGAGGCTAAAACAGTGAATATCAATGAGGAATTGGATATACAAGCGAAAATTGGTCAAGCGTTTCTGTCAGGTAATATTATGCAGATTGCAGAAGCTGTTACGGAGGGGATGGCTTATAAGAATAGGCATATTGCCAAACTTAAAAGTCAGAATGATGATTTACAACTTGTAAATGGTACATTGACAGATAAAACATTATATTGGGCAGACAGAGCTTGTCTAAATAAAGCAATCCGTACTATGGCTAATGTCAGAGGTGTTCCAATAGGTCAGGTATGGAAAGAATTGTACGATGAGTTATTATACGGTTATCATATTAACCTTAAAGCAAGAGGCGGCAAGCCGTATATTGCACATATCAGAAAAGAGGAATGGGCGAATGTGGTTAAGGTGTTTACCGCTATGTGTGAGAAAAGATACCTTAATACTGCCGATATATTAAGGAAAGCAAAAATAAAAACAGAGGATAAAGCAAAGAGTGGAAAGGAAGATTGATGATGAGTTATCCGATTATATTTCAAACTAAAGTTGTTAAAATCAATGATAATGAAATTATCCATTTCAATAGAGTTGGTTGTAATAATGATGATGAAGGCAGAGTGGCGAATGTATATGAAGCAAAAATCCGTACTATTGAAGATTTTAAGCGTATGGCTGAAGGATTTATTATAAATTCAAAACCTTATAAGAAAACAGGGGTTTTTGACCTCAAGGTTGGTAGCAAATGGTGTTCTTTCTATGATTATGGAATGTATTTATTAAGAGCATTAAAACGGGCTGATAATTTGGAAACATTCAAAAATAATTACGCCTTTAGAGCTACCGTTATAAAAGGTGTTGAGGTTACAGATATTGATAGTGCTATTCATAAAGTGTTCTCAATCATAGAATATCCTGATATATTTGATATATACTATGAATCATTCTATAAATCAAGGTCGGATAACAGAGTTTTTGAAGGCATTGACTTCGGTAAGGCTTCTTGCCGCAAAGTAATTGATTATATTTACGATATTAAAGATTCTATTGATTTAATTAAAGAAGGATTCCCTATTGAATGCTACATTAAAAAGAATAAAAAGGAGAAGTTATGAACAATACATATAAAATAAAGGCTTATAAACAGCGACAAAAGGCTGTCAGAGCCGAGATAATTATAACTGTTATTGTATTTGCAGTTATGGCTGTTGTAGGCTATAATGCTATTTTCTGTGGTTGTAAATGGCTATGTTCAATAGTGTGAATATAGTTTATGCAACAAAACGCACAAACTTGCAAAAATCAGTTAAAAATGCAGGATAAAGCATAAAGATATACATATAGTGAACTACCCACCACCTAAAGGTAGTGGGCTTCTGTTAAATGGTTCACCAGACTAAGTATTCAGAAATGAATACTACGATATTTAGGTTATGATACCTTCGGTTGACGCAACAGACCGTTGCTCTATCGTACATATTTAAGTTAGGTCAGAATAAGAACAGCCTTGTGATATGTATGCAAAAAGCCTTTATATCATTGTCGAGTTGAAGTCGGAACAGTTGTATGGTAATAGTGCAACAGAGTACGCATTACCTACCATTTGGTAGAGTATTTATAAGGAGAAACTTATTTATGGTTTATGTAATTTCTCAAGATAGCAAACCACTTATGCCGTGTAGTAATGTAATTGCAAGGTTATCACTCAAGCAAGGTAAAGCAAAAGTTAAAAGGCGTGAACCATTCACGATTAAATTAACTTGTGAAACAACTAATTACACACAAGACTTAACTCTTGGTGTAGATACTGGAAGTGGAACTATTGGCACTGCTGTAAGTAAAAACAATGGTGATATTGTTTATATGGCGGAAGTTGTTGTAAGAAACGACATTACTGACAAAATGACACAAAGAGCAAAGTATCGTAGAAACAGACGAAATCGTAAAACTCATTATAGAAAAGCAAGATGGTTAAATCGTGCAAATTCTATTAGAAATGATAGATTTAGTCCTACAATGCAGAGCAAACTTCATAGTCATATAAAAGAAATAGAATATATTAAATCTATTTTACCAGTTACAGAAATGGTATTTGAAACAGGTCAGTTTGATACTCATCTTATGAAAAATCCAAGTCTTATAAATCCTAAAGTTAAACATTGGGGTTATCAAAAAGGTACTAATTATGGGTTTGAGAATACCAAAGCCTTCGTTCTCAATAGAGATAACTATACTTGTCAATATTGTAAAGGCAAGCATAAGGATAGCAAATTAGAAGTCCATCATATTGTATTTCGTAGTCAAGGTGGTTCTGACGAAGAAAGTAATTTAATTACTTTATGTCACACCTGTCATAAAGATTTACATAGTGGGAAGATTAACACTAAACTAAGCGGTAAAATTAAAGGCAACCTTAAATATGCTACGCAAATGAATTCTATCCGCAAGCAGCTTTTCAGATTATATCCAAATGCCATTGAAACTTTTGGATATGTGACAAAGGCTAATCGTTTGCATTTAGGGGTAGACAAAGAACATTATTATGACGCTTGTACTATAGCAACACAAGGAAATGCTTTTAATGTAAAAAGTAATCTTTACAAAAAGAAATGTGTTTCTGATGGTGATTTTCAACAGACGAAAGGAATTCGTTCAGAACAGCCTATTGTTACAGATAAGATTTGTGGTTTTAGAAAATATGACAAAGTAAAATACTTTGGCAGGGAATACTTTATCAAAGGAAGAATGTCTACAGGATATGCTATTCTGATGAATATTAACGGTGAAAAAGCTGATTTTAGTTATTTGCCAAGAGGGTTTAAAACGCCAAAGTTAAGTAACTGTAAACGAATCACTGCAAGAACATCACAAATGGTACAGGCAGTGGCAATTTAACGCCATTCATCCCATCACCTAAAGGTAATGGGTTTTCTGGCTGAATATTTATAAACTTGCAGAATTTCAGCATTTTTGCAAGTTGGATTGGGGATTAAAATATGAGATATAAATTACTTAGAACAATAAACAATGAGCCTGAAACATTCGGTGTGTACGATACATTTTCTCAAGCGTATGGGGAGATGGAAAGAGATTATTATAATTACATGTCTGAATGTGAAATCATACATTACAACGAAATTTACGCCAATGAGGCTGTTGTGGTTGATAACGAAGATGAGTGCCACTGGCTGATTATAGAAGAAAGAGAGGGATATAATGTCTGAATATATTATTGAACATTTTACTGCGAATGTAAATTACAGAGAGCAGTGTATGAGAGATTGGTATTTAATGTCAATCTCTGAAAGAGCTGTATATGATGATAACTTTAATGTGTACATGGCTGAAAGGTTATTAAAGTGAGTGATTTGTTTGCTGTCTGTGGGTGTAGTCAACAAGCTGAAAATATTGTGGTATACGGTTTATTTGATAATTACTCGCAGGCAGTAAAACAAATAAACATACTATTGCCTCTGATTAGAGATGGGCAGATAGCAGATAAACAAAAAGATACTATAGAATATATAAATTTGCTACAAAATTCAAAAATAATTGGTAGTTTTTGGTAATATAATTGCAATTATTTTTAAACTATGATACGATTAATAAGAGGAGAAAGTTTTGGAATATAAAGTCATCACTGATAAATCTAAAAGAATGTTTGCAATACAGAAAGCAACAATAAAGGAGAAATAAAAATGTCAGAAAAAATGATAAAAGGATATAAAGGTTTCAGCAAAGGATTAGTATGCAGAGATAAGCAGTATGCCGAAAACACGGTGTTTAACTGTGAAAGTGGTATGTGCTTCTGTGAAAATCCATTAAATGTATTGAAGAACTATCCGCTCTATGCCTCAGAAATAAAAAGTTTTTCAGAGTATGCAGAAGTTGAAGCGCCAGAAAATGTTACAGAGAGTAAAGGTGATAAATCTGTTACAAAACAACTTAAAATTGGTAATAAGATTTCTTTTGATGAATTAATTAAAGCAGGTGTTGAGTTTAATTTGTCAAAAGCGAAATTTGATAAAGAGAAGTCTGTTGCTACAGGTAACCGTAGCGGAGCAAGTGCTGTTGGTAGATACAGTGGAGCAAGTGCTACAGGTGACTATAGCGGAGCAAGTGCTGTTGGTCGGCGCAGCGGAGCAAGTACTACAGGTGACTATAGCGGAGCAAGTGCTGTTGGTGGATGCAGTGGAGCAAGTACTGTTGGTTGGCGCAGCGGAGCAATGGTTGTTGGCGATGATTCTCAAGCAATGTGTAAAAACAATAGCGTTGCCATTGCTGTTGGTAGAAATTCTATGGCTAAAGGTGACATTGGTTGTTATATTGTTCTGACTGAGGTTAAGTGGGATTTTGAAACAGATACGAATAAAATCATTGATTGCAAATGCTTTAAAGTTGACGGAGAGATTATTAAGGCAGATACTTTTTATACATTGGTTGATGGTAAGCCTGTTGAGGTGGAGTAAAATAATAATCATTCTTAATGGGGCAAAATGTCCAATTAAAAAATACATATAAAATACATATCAATTAAAAAGTCAACCAGAAATGAAGTTCTATGGAAACAGACAATACAGTATGTCATTGGAATATAAAGAAGATAAAAGTAGGAGCATAACAATTATGAAAAAAATCAAACAAATTAATAATTTTGTTATTGAGCAGGATACAGCACGACAAATTTCATACTTTGGTAACATAATGGATAATCCTAATTATTTAAAATATTCTGTGTTTAATCTTGATGGGAAGTGCTTAGAGGATAGACTTACTCTTGAACAGGCAGAAAATTTTTGTAATACAAATAAAAGTTTTATGTAAAAGAAAGGACAATACATATGAAAACGATAAAATTGTAGAAATTGCTGACAAGATGTTAGAGTTAGAAGAACTTTATTGAGTCCGCCAAAAAAGTTATATGTTTTTTGGCTCTGATATTAAAGTAATTAAAAGAGAGGTGATATTTATGTATAAAGTAGGAGACAAATATGTTTTAAAAAGTACAAATGGAATGAATTATATTTGTATTATTGAGAATATTAACGAATGTAGAGAACCAAGCCTTAAATATGCTTTAGATGTCATAGATGAAAATGGTGTTAGTTATTATCAATCTTATAGAGACTATTTCTTTTGTGGAGAGGAATTTATGAGTAAGCTTGCAAAATATTAAGGTATTCCTTGAAACTCAAGAAATACCTTAATAGCAAACAACTATATAATAGAAAAGAGGCATCATCTCGACCTTCCACAATCCTGATGACACCTCATAACACAAACACAAGCCACTCCATTTGGAGAAGGTTGGCGTTAGCCTACCCTATTTGGTAGTGTTCAATACATATAATAGCAAAAATTGGCAGATTTGTCAATGATATTTTAACGGAAAGGACTTGAGAAAATGATTAGTTTTTTATGCGCAGTTTGGTTGCTTTACCATATAATTTCAGAGCAATGCTGTATATGGCGTGCGCAGCATCAAGGCTACAAAGAAAAAAAGAAACAAGAAGAATACAATAGACTTCAACGGGAAAGAAACAAACAAAAAGTATTGTCAGAAAAATTAACTTGTGAAAATTCTGCCATTGACAATTAATTAAAGAATGTATATAATAGTATAGTCGAACAGATGTTCTATTATCAAAAGAAAGGATGAAAATTAAAATGAATAAAGAAATTGAAAACAAAATAAGAGAGTGCTGCACATTTTTAATTGAACAAGAGAACGGATTAGCTTTTGTAAGAAGTATATTTTATCCACCTGTCATTTCTGGCGATATATTAGACTTTATGAAAGGCGGAGATTTTCCTATTGATATGAGCATATCTGATGTGTTGGACTATAAGTATATAATAACAGGATTCACAAAAGTAAGACAGATAACAGAATCAACTGATTATTTTAATAAGCATATAGTTGAATACATATTTAATGCAAAGTCGGCTGTTACAGGAGAGAAAGCTATAATCAAAGGTTATGTAGCTGATAGTGAACATAATGCTAAAATATGGAGTGGTGGTTTTATATACAAAGGTAAATTTCACGAGGGTGATTGGGGATTGCCGGCAAAGATTTTTAAGATTGCTGATAAAATAAGAAAAAAGAGAGGACTTAAAAGAAAATTTTTAAATTTTTAAAAAAAACTATTGACAAATGAAATTACATAATGTATTATAGTGGTACAGAAAATAATTAAGGCTTTAAAAAATATTTCGCTTTTTACAAAATAAAATGCGATTTACCTATAATTATATTTCTGAAAAATGATTTAGAAAGAAATTCAGAAAATTAAATTAAAATACCAAACGGAAGGAGAATGAAAATGAGAGTCAATAATAATTGCACAGAGGAAATCAAATGTGGAGATGTATTTTTTGCAGATTTGTCTGGCGAAGGCTCTCTTCAAACAGGTTTAAGACCTGTTATTGTAGTTAGTAATGATACAGGTAATTATTTTAGTTCGGTTGTAACAGTAGTTCCTCTGACTTCAAAAAAGAAAAAAGAATTACCCACACACACAACTTTATATCCTAATGCTATAAATGGATTAAATAAAATTTCAATTGCTTTAGCTGAACAGATAACTACTATACCGCAAGATTATCTTGTAAGGAAGATAGGTTGTCTTAATAGTAAAGAGATTAATAATGTTAGATTTGCAGTATTAAATATGCTTAGTATGAGTTGTTTGGCAAAAGTAGTGTATGATAAAAAGAAAACTAATTTGGTTACTAAAGCAGTGTAAAACAATTGATAGAATTTGATGTCAGCCGTTGACAAATTAAGTTACATATTGATATAATAAAAGAAATATGTAATTAAAACAACAGAAAAGAGGTTTTATGTTAATGGCTATATCAGAGCAGCATATTGATATTATAAGAGAAGATATTACTGACGATGATAAGAAATTTTCTGCAATAAATACCACTGTAAAATCAGTTCATCAAAAATATCTTATGACTCTTAAAATGAGAGAACTGTCAAAGGAAGAAAAGCGAATAGGTAAAAGTTGTCTTAAATGGAGTGACAGTGAACTTTTTGATTTTATATCAAAAAGTCCTTATTCAGAGGATATGAATTTATTTAGGGTAGTCTTACGAGAGTATTTTCAAATTAACAACCAAAAATTCCCTGTCATAATAGATAAAGTCGATTTTTTAAATGTCGTACCGGATTGTGTTACTGATATGAAATGGGACAAATACAGCATTATAAATGTCAATAAAAATCTCTTTGACAATATGGCAAGAAATAGAGAGGAAGCCTTTGAAATATATAGTTTGTTTTTAGCGTATTCACTATTGTGTTATTACAACGCTAAAATCAAGGCTGATGATATTTTTGAATGTCAAATACAAAAAAATGGAGATAAGTATTATCTTTCGTCATATGGAGTGACTTTTTCAGTTGATGAAAAGACAAAGAATTTTTTTAAAGCGGTCACAATGACAGCTCAAAGAAATAACTATTCCTTTAAAAGTTATAGAGATTGTTGGAGTCATAAAAGACAGGGAGATGACCGTTTTAAATCTTTTTCCATATATGCGATTAGATGGTCGGGCATATACCGAAGGATGTATGAGTATGACTTAAAAAATGATGGTGTTATCTCGGCAGGATTTATTCAAAGGAAACTGTTAATTCAGTTTGGACATCCGAAAATAAGAAATAATGATGATTTCCAAAAAGCAATTAGACGATATAATCAATGGCGAAAAACTTTTGGTCTAAACTTTTGACCTATAAAAAGTTAATTCTGGCTATGTGCTATAATGGTGCATAGCCAAATAATAACAAAGGAAAGATGTAAAAAACGAACTTATAATAAATAAGAACTGAAAAACATAAAAAAACAACTAAGTATATTAGGAGTGTGTGTATGAGCCAGCAGTTAGCTATTACAGGTTTTTTTGAAAGTAATAAATTAAATACTGAATCACAAAATCAAAGTCCTGTTAGTAATAATATTATAAGTCTTGAGGATTTCATAACAAAAACAAGTATGACTAAGAATATTGATAATAATTCTTTTAAAGTCAAGGCTCAAATTGTTGCTGATGATTATATTAAAACAATTGAAACAAAGCATAATCCCACTGATGCTTTTAGTGTTGAGGAAGTTAAGCTATTACTTGACTATCTATATTCTCAAAATGGTAAATATCCGATTAATGATATTCGTAACTTTGCTTATATTACATTGAGCGTAAATGTAGCCCGTAGAGTTGGTGATATTCTTAATTTAAGGATTGGTGATGTAGTTAATATCAAAAATGGTGTAATTGAAATTGCCGACCACCTTTGTTTAAAAGAACAAAAGACTGATAAATATGCTCGTGTGAAAATTAATTCATATGCCCGAGAAGCCTTAAAATTCTATCTTGAAAAACTTGGGCAGTATAACCTTGCAAAGTGTTTACCGGCAAGCAAATTGTCCGATTGGCTGTTTCCTCAATGTTATAACAGAGAAAAGCCAACTACACCTGATAGTATGCGTAAAATGATTAAAAGGCTTATAGACAAAATAAGGGTAGTTAATAAAGGCTTTGCAGACCGTATAAATGAAAGTTGTCCAGAATTATTCAGTAAGCATTATGGTACTCATTCATTGAGAAAGACCATTGCAAGAAATGTTATTGATAATTCAAATGATGTTAAAGATATTCAACTTACAACTGAATTTTTAGGACATTCAAGTCAAAAGATTACTTCTACTTATTTAAATATTCAAAGGGAAGAGCTTGATGACTATACTGAAAAATTTGGTATTGGAATTAGTTTAGAATAAAGAACAAACAAAAATATATAATATGAAAATCAACTGTAAATTTTCGGAAGTCTTTTGTTGCAGATTATATATATGGAGCTATGGTGTAATGGTTAGCATAGCAGACTTTGACTCTGTTGATTAAGGTTCAAATCCTTATAGCTCTGCCAATAACAAGACAAGTATAACTATATTATAGAATTATAGATTATGCTTAAATAACACCTCCTTTTAAAATAAAACAGACACATAACGGATAAGTGTCGCTATAAAGAATTGCTTTATGGTTGCCTTATAAGCTGAATCCGTTATTGACAAAAGAAAGGTTATTAATGTAAGAATTGATAACGGTTGGCGGTGGGTTTATATATATCATTTAAAGAAAGGAAATTTTTTATGGATAAACTTATATTAACATTAAAGCGATTAAGGGTTGGAATTTCATTTACAAGTGTTATTGTTACTGTTGTATTGTTCTTTATTTGCAGAGAACAAGCGGTATCTTGGAGAGGAAATGAAACGGTTGGTGGAGAATGTATGCTACTATTTATTCCACTTATTACAGATATTGTGTACATAAATATTAGAGATATTATCTTAGAACATTACAGAATGAATGTGCCTATATTAAAAAGAAAAGTACCTAAACCAACTATTAAAATTGATAAAATATTATCGGTAAAAAGAAAGGATTTTACATAATGATTGATTGTTCAAGAACTGAAAATTACTTTAAAGAAAAGGCAAGAATGACAAAAAAACGAAAGTATGGAGTATGCAAACTTAAATGTACAAATTGCCCTTTAAGCGTTAAGAATAATGGTACAGGTGTTTCGTGCGAAAGTCTTGAAATGTTTTATCCTGAAAAAGCAGTTGTAATTGTACAGAAGTGGTCTGATGAACACTCACAGAAAACTTATTTGAGCGAGTTCTTAAAGCATTATCCAAATACTCCGCTTGGTGATAACGGAACACCTGATACAATTTGTCCTTACGAATTAGGGTTGGTGAGTATGGAAGATTGCAAAAAAGGTCGCCATTGCATTGACTGTTGGAATCAGACTATTAAGGACGGTGAAGAAAGTAAATGATTGAATTATGTAGAGCTAAAGAGGAAAATACAGGTGAATGGGTGTATGGTTATTACACTTTATATCCTAAATGTTATGGATTACATCCCTGTATAATTACAGGAACAGAATATGGATGTATTATACCTAAATTTATTGATTTGAATACTTTAGGAAGCTGTACTGATATGGTTGATGTAAATGATAAAGAAATGTTTGCGGGAGATATCCTCAAAATCAGTAGTCCTAATCCGAACTATAATTATTTAACTGTAATTTATGATAAGTTTTGTACTTTGTGTATAAATGTACCCGAAGAGGGCTCTGATGTTTGTGCCATTGGATTTGCCCAGAGTACTTGGAATGAATACGAGTGCACAGTTGAAGTTATCGGCAATATCTATGACAATCCGGAACTTTTAAAGGAGTAAAAATTATGACAAGATATGAACTCGAAAGACATTTAGGAAAATATGTTGAAATTGTACTTTTTGACGAAACGGTGATTGAGGGCATTTTACATAAAACAGGTGAAAAAGCCTTTGAAAATGAC
>OJOL01000972.1_pt1 | contig 19383 bp, 19 predicted proteins | sample 1598121 | NCBI WGS metagenome assembly OJOL01 (sample SAMN01915219, study PRJEB22387) | human gut metagenome | isolation source: stool | host: Homo sapiens | place: USA
GTGTGGGTTTTCCGTCACCGGTTTTCCGGACGGTGGACAAGCTGACGCTCCGGAGTGTACCGCAGCCGGATTTCAGGACGACGGTTTGCGTGCCCTCCATCGGGGCTGAAATTCATCCTCTAACTAATAAGAAATAAATCAAGATACAAAAAATCATCCATCAATCAATCAACACAAAAATGGATGGATTGATGGATGGGATAGGAGGTCAGATGAAAACTTTTTGCAAGCTCACGATGCAGAGCCCGGCGGCGTCCTATGTACCGCTTCCGAGGTTTCTTCTCCAAGACGAAGCCCTGCGGGGCATCAGCAACGACGCCAAGGTGCTCTACGCGCTGCTGCTGGACAGAGCCAGCATTTCCCGGCAGAACGGCTACGTCGAGCCGGACGGCACGATTCGGCTGTACTTCACCTTGGAGCAGGCGCAGACGAAGCTCCACCGCAGCCGCCAGAGCGCCACGCGGATCTTCCGGGAGCTGGAATACAGCGGCTTGATCGTTCGATGCAAGCAGGGCTTGGGCAAGCCTGCGCTCATTACGCTGAACTACCCAGCGGACGCAAAGCTCATCGCAAAGGAGAGTGAAGATGTACAAGCTTGAACCCATCGAGCGGCTGCCGGATGGCTCGCTCTTTCGTCTGACGCCGGGGCAGCTCCGCAGCGTGCGCGGCCTTACGAAGCGCTGCTGCAACTTCTTGGATGGCGACTGCCTGCTGTTGGACGGCGTCTGTCCGCAACACATCTCCCGAAGTCTGCTTTGCCGGTGGTTTCGCCGCGCCGTGCTGCCGCGACAGCCAAAGCTGGAACAGGCCATCCTCAGACCCAAGAAGCTGCGCCGCTGCGAAGTCTGCGGCAAGAGCATCCTCGCCCGCTCCGGCAGGACAAAATACTGCCCCGCCTGCGCCAAGGAGGTTCACCGCCAGCAGAAGGCGAAATCCGCCCGCAAACGGCGGTCCGGTGTAGACAATTTGGGGGAGAAAAGCCCTTGAATGGCAAGCCTTCCCGCACCGCCAAAGCCGCGCGGCAATACGATTTCCCTCGCAGCCCTGAAATCGAATTCTATTTGTCTACATAGCAGCCGGAACACACGCATAGATTGAAGCAGAAAACGCTCTGGAAAGGAGGGCAGCCATGGAAGTATTTCTGATCTTCCCGAAATCAAAGCAGGCGCAGCAGGAGCTTGGGCAGGAGCTGGCGAAGTTCCAGTCCGAACAAGCGCTGAAAAATGTCCAGAAGCTGCCCTGCTCCACGGAGCAGAAGCTGGAACTGGTAGACGCCGCCGTGAAGCATCTGAAAGCGCAGCAATAATACATCGCAAACGAGCAGGCCAGCCTCAACAGCCGGTCTGCTCGTTTTTAATATGTTTCTCGCTGAATTTGGCCCCATAAGGTTTATATAGAGCTGCGCGATGGCTTCAAGCTCCCGCTGAGCGCAAGGTCAGTCACGCTGATAGATTGCCTCCAATCGTTTTCTGGATTCCTCCAACGTGTAGGCAGGTGCGCGGGAAAGCCGAGCGGTCTCTACTGCCTCCAGCTTTGCGCGCAGCTTCAAGGTTTCCTCACGCTGTTCGGCTTTTTCATGCGCCAGATCAGAGATCATGCTGTAGTCGTTACACAGTGCAGTCGAAGATTTGATAATCATGGGTCTGTATCTCCTGAATGATTCTGTAATAATTCTATCGGAATTATTCACAGCTTTCAAGACCCTGCTTGAAATACTTCTCCCATGTGGATTTGAATATCTGCTTGCGGTTTTGCTCCCAATGCTTGAGATTGCCGAGGCTGACGCCCATTTTGTCTGCATATTCTCGCTGCGTCAGCCCCAGTTTCGTTCGGATTGCCTTGATCTGGTTGCCCTGACCATTCCTCAGAAATAGATTGTAGTCATCCAGAAGCGTATCGACCGGCACTTCAAAAAGCTGCGCGATTTTCTCCATGTGCTCCGGCGGATAGAGGTCTTTTCCGTATTCTTCGTAGTGGACATAGGTGCTCCGGTCTATCCCGGCGTAGTCTGCAACATCTCTCTGGCGCAGGCCTTTCTGGTATCGAAGCCAGCGCAGCTTGTCCGCTGTTTCGGTGATTTCTGCGAAGTCTGAGAACTGCAAATTGAACTTTTCCGCATCCTGAAACTTGTGCGGCAGCACTACCGGAAATTGAAGAATCTGGAGCGGGGCTACTTTTACCGCACCCGATACATTGGAGATCAGAATATAGCAGCGGACTCCCACTCTCGCCAGCAGGCGCCATTTTGCCTCAAAAGGCACCCGTTCCGCCACCTCAATTGCCAATTGTTCCGCTGCGTTAGTATAGCATTCTCCACGCATTTGGCAGCGTAGGTCGCGAGCCTCGTACCCTTTTCCGGGCGGTAGCTCGAAACGCCCTTGATGAGACCGATGGTGCCGATGGAGATGAGATCGTCCTGCTCGTCAGACTGGGTGTAGTATTTTTTGGCAATGTGCGCAACAAGGCGCAGATTGTGCTCAACGAGCACATTGCGCGCCTCAATGTCGCCCGCAAGCATGCGCTCGACGTATTTCTTTTCCTCCTGTGCCGAGAGCGGGCGCGGGAACGAGCCGCCCGACAGGTGGAGCGAGAGCAGCATGGCGTGCGTAAGCAGATAAAGTGCAATCGACAGCATAAAAACGCCTCCTCTTTTTCTCCATCCTATGGCCGCACGGGAAGTCCCTATGCAGTGCTTCTTTCCATGACATGAAGGAACCATTAGGATTCATTATGTCTTTTTAACAATGTCGAAAAGTGGGTATTTCTGTTTTTTGTGTACTCGTCCAATCTTGCATAATCAGTCACTTTTCCCCCTTGCAGGGTGAAAAAATGTGTGTTAAGATGCGTTCATCTTCAGGAAAGGAGAAATGTCTGATGACTCAGTTCTTTGCCAATGCAGCTGCATCTCACTTCGCACAGGCCGCCTGTGCCGCTTTCTCCTGTTCTGATATGAACAGCATGATTATTCTGGACGCCAGCCTTATTCTGCTGGCGTCCTTTATTATTCTGCCTCTGGCAGTACTGGTAAGAAACAAAACTGAACAGCCCGTCCGAATCACGACGCAACTTCGACTTCTCTCCCGATTCTCCGCACGAGATAGAGACTGATATCACGAAAGAGGCTCCGTCGATTCGACGGAGCCTCTTCCTCTTAGCTTTTTCACTTTTTCTCGTTCGGCCGGCGAAAAAAGCGGAAATAGATCCCCCCCCATTCCACATTTTTCAGAAAGAGAGATCCCTCCAATGGACTTTTTAAACTTCCTCATGGCGCTCAGTCCAATTGTCGTCGTGCTTGTCGGCATCCTGGGCTTCAAGAAATCCGCAAAAACCGTCTCGCCCATCGCCCTTGCCTGGACGCTTATCCTTGCCTTTACCTATTTTAACCTCGACGGCCTCACGTTCGCTGAAAACGTCAAGGTGCTTGACCCTCTGGTCTGGAAGGGCATCAAGGAAGGCCTCAAGATCGTGCTGATGGTCTTCGGCGCGTTCACCATTTTGAACCTGCTGCGCGAGACAGGCGCCATTGAGGATGTGAAAGCCACCATTGCGCAGATCAGCGACGACCGCCGCGTGCAGGTCGTCATCATCGGCATGATGCTGCCGATCTTCCTTGAGGGCGCGGCGGGCGCGGGCGCTCCCGCCGCCATCGCCGCCCCGTTCCTCGTGGCCCTCGGCTTTAACCCCACCACCTCCATCGCCATCGCGCTGCTCGGCGACGCGACGCCCGCCTCGTTCGGCGGCGCGGGCCTGACGACCATCAACGGCGGTGCGGCCCTCGTTGACGCGGGCCTTGCCACCGTCGCGCAGAACGCCGCAATGGCCGGCCGCTTCCACATGTTCGGCGTGCTCGTCATCCCGTTCATCATGGTCGGCATGGCGTTCGGCAAAAAAGGCTACAAGGGCATTCTCCCCTACCTCACTTTCGCGGGTGTGAGCACGTGCCTGACGATGTTCCTCCTCTCCAACTTCGTCGGCGCAGAGGTCACCTCCATGGGCACGGGCCTCATCTCCATCCTTCTCTCCGTTGCGTATGTCAAACTCGTCGGCGTGAAGACTCCGGACGAATTCCGCAATGAAAGCGCCGACCATCAGCGCAAGTACAGCTCGTTCAAGGCCATGTCGCCTTACGTCTACATGCTCGTGCTGCTCCCGCTCATCCGCTACGGCTTCCCCGCCGTCGTTGAAAACGGCTTTGCCATCATGTGCACATTCGGCTACATCTTCTGGGTCGACCTTGTCATCCTCGTGTGCGGCATCCTCGGCGCGCTCACACTGGGCGTGAACTTCAAGACCTACAAAGAGGTCTGCAAGCGCACCGCGAGCGGCGTGCTGCCGGTCCTCATCACGATGGGCAGCCTCCTTATCGTCGCCTACATCATGCAGTCCTCCTCCACGGGCATGATGAACCTCCTCGCCTCTGACATCGCCGCCGTCGTCGGCCGCTTCTATCCCGCGGCAGCCGTCCTCATCGGTTCGAGCGGCGCGTTCATCACCGGCACGGGCCTTGGCTCCAACATCATGTTTGCTCAGATGCACATCGACGCCGCGGCGTCGCTCGGCATGAACCCCATCACGATCTTCGCCGGTCAGAACGCGGGCGCTTCGCTCGGCAACCTGATCTGCCCGAACAACACGGTCGCCGCCTGCGCGACGGTCGACCAGATGGGCAACGAGAGCGACGTCATGAAGAAGACCTTCAAGGCCTTCGCCATCATCCTTGTTTTGTACATGGTTCTCGCCATGCTTTATACCTGCGTGCTCTTCCCCAACTTCGGCATGTAAGGGCCGCACAAACGATCAGTTAACTACACGGACACACCGTTTTTGAGAAAGGAAGTATTCTTATGGCAAAGAAAAGAGTTCTCGGCGTGGTCGGCATGGGTCATGTCGGCGCACATGTGGCTTACGCTCTGGCGATCCAGGGCATCGCGGACGAGCTGGTGCTCGTCGACCAGAACGAGCAGAAGCTTGCAAGCGAAGTGCAGGATCTGCGCGACGCAGTCGCGTACATGCCCCACCGCGTGACGGTGCGCGGCGGCGACTTCTCCGACCTTGGCGTGTGCGACGTCATCGTCAACAGCGTCGGCAAGATCGACCTGCTGCGCGGCACGCATGACCGCGTGACCGAGATGGACTTCACCATCCCCGCTGTGCGCGGCTACGCGGAAAAGATCAAGGCCAGCGGCTTTGACGGCGTGCTCATCAACATCACCAACCCCTGCGACATCGTCACGCGCGAGCTGGCACTGCATCTGGGCCTGCCCCGCGGCCGCGTGTTCGGCACCGGCACGGGCCTCGACACCTCCCGTCTTCTGAGCGCGCTGGCGCGCCAGACCGGCCTTGACCACAAGTCCATCACCTGCTACATGATGGGCGAGCACGGCAACCAGCAGTTCGCGCCCTGGTCCTGCGTCAGCTTCCGCGGCGTGCCGCTGGATGAGTGGGCCAAGACCGACGAGCGCTTCCGCTTCGACCGCGACGCGCTGCAGAAGGAGTCCATTGGCGGCGGCTGGGTCACGTTCTCCGGCAAGTTCTGCACCGAGTATGGCATCGCCACCACCGCCGCGCGTATGGCCTACGCCGTGCTGCACGACGAGAAGGTCATCCTGCCCGCCAGCACGGAACTGTGCGGCGAGTACGGCGAAGAGGGCCTGTTCGCGGGTGTTCCCTGCGTCATCGGCGAAAACGGCGTCGAGCAGGTCGTCGAGCTGCCGCTGACCGCCGACGAGAAGGCCACCTTCCACGCCTGCTGCGAGGGCATCCGCCACAACATGGAGCATCTCAAGGAAATCTAAAGAGCAAACAAATTTCGACAGGAGGTCATCCTTATGAATATCACGATCACTAAGACTACCCATCCCGGCACGCTGCCCCCGTCCGACCAGCTCGGCTTCGGCACCGTGTTCACCGATCATATGTTCCTGATGGACTACAGCGCCGACAAGGGTTGGCATGACGCGCGCGTCGTGCCCTACGGCCCCATCACGATGTCCCCGGCCGCGAGCGTCCTGCACTACGGCACCGAGGTCTTCGAGGGCATGAAGGCTTACCGCCGTCCCGACGGCGGCGTGCAGCTCTTCCGCCCCTGGGAGAACGTCGCCCGTCTGAACCGCTCCTGCGAGCGTCTGGGCCTGCCCCAGCTTGATCCCGACGATGCGCTGCAGGCCATCAAGACCGTCGTCAAGGTCGACGAGAACTGGGTCCCGAGCGATCCCGGCACGTCCCTCTACATCCGTCCGTTCCTGTACGGCACTGACCCGACGCTTGCCCTGCACGGCGTGCATGAGGCCACGTTTGCTATCATCCTCTCCCCCTCCGGCAGCTACTTCAAAAACGGCTTACAGCCCGTTCCCATCATGGTCGAGACCGAGGACGTCCGCGCGGTGCGCGGCGGCACGGGCGAGGCCAAGTGCGGCGGCAACTACGGTGCGGCCAACCGCGCGGGCGACCGCGCCATCGAAAAGGGCTTCTCTCAAGTTCTGTGGCTCGACGGCGTGGAGCGCAAGTATGTCGAAGAAGGCGGCGGCATGAACGTCATGTTCAAGATCAATGGCACCGTCGTCACCCCCGCGCTGACCGGCTCCATCCTGCGCGGCGTGACGCGCAAGTCCGCCATCGAGCTCTTAAAGAGCTGGGGCGTGCCCGTCGAGGAGCGTCTGCTGAGCGTGGACGAGCTCTTTGACGCCGCGGCGTCCGGCGCGCTGGAGGAGGCGTGGTGCATCGGCACCGCCGCCGTCATCTCCCCGATCGGCGAGCTGAGCTGGGGCGACAGAGACTACAAGGTCAACGACAACAAGATCGGTGCGCTGTCTCAGAAGCTCTACGACGAGCTGACTGGCATCCAGTGGGGCACAAAGCCCGACCCGTTCGGCTGGGTCTGCCCGATCGACTAATTTTGCTATTCTCTCATCTCTCTCATATAGGGAAAAGGCGGTGCGCTTGCACCGTCTTTTCCCTATTTTATCGTTTTGTTATCGTTTTAATTCATGCAAATTGTAAAATAATGCTCCGCTTATTTTGACATATTTTAAGATTTTGCCTCGTTTTCTATGTCTGACTATTGATTTTTTAAAATTAAATGATATACTAACCTTATCAATCAAAATAAAAAGGAGGAGCTTTCCATGCCTACGCAAAAAAGCACCGCACGGCTGTCGAAAAAGCCGCCGCTGTCGCCCGAGGAGCTCAAACAGATCGACGCTTACTGGCGCGCAGCAAACTATCTGACCGCCTGCCAGCTCTATCTTCTCGATAATCCTCTGCTCGAGCGCCCGCTGTGCGAGAGCGACTTAAAGCAGACCATCGTCGGCCATTGGGGCACCTGCCCGGGCCAGAACTTCATCTACACGCACTTAGACCGCGTCATCAAGCGCGATGACCTCGATATGATCTACCTTTCCGGCCCCGGTCACGGCGGCAACGCCATGGTCGCGCAGGACTGGCTGGACGGCAGCTATACGGAGGTCTACCCCAACATCACGCGCGATAAGGAGGGCATGCAGAAGCTCTTCAAGCGCTTCTCCTTCCCCGGCGGCATCCCGAGCCATGTCGCGCCCGAAACGCCGGGCTCTATCCACGAGGGCGGCGAGCTGGGCTATTCCCTCTCCCACGCCTTCGGCGCGGTGGCGGATAACCCCGACCTGATCGCGGCCTGCGTCGTCGGCGACGGCGAGGCCGAGACCGGCCCGCTCGCAACGTCCTGGCACGGCAACAAGTTCATGAACCCGATCACCGACGGCGCAGTCCTGCCGATCCTGCACTTAAACGGCTTCAAGATCGCAAATCCGACCATCTTCTCCCGCATGAGCCACGAGGAGGTCGAGTGCTTCTTCCGCGGCTGCGGCTGGGAGCCGCGCTTTGTCGAGGGTGACGAGCCCGAGACGATGCACCAGCAGATGGCCGCCGCGGTCGACTGGGCCATCCGCGAGATCAAGCGCATCCAGCGCACCGCGCGAGAGAGCGGCAAGGCGAGCCGCCCCCGCTGGCCGATGCTCGTGCTGCGCACCCCGAAGGGCTGGACCGGTCCGAAGGAGGTCGACGGCAACGCAATCGAAGGCAGCTGGCGCGCCCATCAGGTGCCCATCTCCATGGGCGCGGATGAAAGCAAGCACCTGCCGCTGCTCGAACAATGGCTGCGCTCCTACAAGCCCGAAGAGCTCTTCAACGAGGACGGTACGCCGGTCGAGCTGATCGCGTCCTTCCCGCCCAAGGGCGAGCACCGCATGGGCGCAAACCCGCACGCCAACGGCGGTCTTCTCCTGCGCGACCTGCGCACGCCCGACTTCCGCGACTACGCGGTCGATATCCCCGCCCCCGGCGAGGTCGAGGCGCAGGACATGTACGTCCTTGGCACCTATGTCCGCGATGTGATGAAGCTCAACATGGAGTCGCGCAACTTCCGCATCTTCGCGCCCGACGAGACGGCGTCCAACCGTTTGCAGGCCGTGTTTGACGTCACGGGCCGCCGCTTCCTCGACAAGCAGATCGAGGGCATCGACGAGCACCTTGACCCCGACGGCCGCGTGATGGACTCCATGCTCTCCGAGCACTTCTGCGAGGGCTTCCTCGAAGGTTACCTGCTGACGGGCCGCCACGGCTTCTTTGACAGCTACGAGGCCTTCATCCGCATTGTCGACTCGATGTTTTCCCAGCACGCCAAGTGGCTCAAGATGTGCAATGAGCTCCCCTGGCGCCACGATATCGCCTCTCTCAACTATATCCTCGCCTCCAATGTCTGGCAGCAGGACCACAACGGCTTCACGCATCAGGATCCCGGCTTCCTCGACCACGTCGCCAACAAGAAGGCCGACGTCGTGCGCATGTATCTGCCGCCCGATGCCAACTGCCTGCTCTCCTGCTTTGACCACTGCATCAAGAGCCGTAACTATGTGAACGTCATCGTCGCGAGCAAACACCCGCGCCAGCAATGGCTGACGATGGAGCAGGCCGTCAAGCACTGCACGCAGGGCATCGGCATCTGGGAGTGGGCCTCGAACGATCAGGGCCAGGAGCCCGACGTCGTCATGGCCTGCTGCGGCGACACGCCGACGCTTGAGACTCTCGCCGCTGTGACGATCCTGCGCCGCGAGCTGCCGGAGCTCAAGATCCGCGTCGTGAACGTCGTCGACCTGATGAAGCTCCAGCCGCACACCGAGCATCCCCACGGCCTGACCGACGCAGAGTACGACACGCTCTTTACCAAGGACAAGCCCATCATCTTTGCCTACCACGGCTATCCCACGCTGATCCACGAGCTGACCTACCGCCGCCACAACCGCAACCTGCACGTGCGCGGCTATAAGGAGGAAGGCACGATCACAACCCCGTTCGACATGCGCGTGCTCAACGATATCGACCGCTTCGATCTCGTCATCGACACGGTGCAGCGCCTGCCGCAGCTCGGCAACCGCGGTGCTTACCTCATCCAGAAGATGAACGACAAGCTCGTTGAGCACCGCCAGTATATCAAGGACAACGGCGTGGATCTGCCCGAGGTCCGCGCGTGGAAGTGGAACGACGGCAAGGGCGTTGAGGTGTAAAAGGAGGAAAGCAATGCGTATTGCAATCCCTGTTGTGAGTGGGGAGGTTTTCTCCCCGCTCGCCAATGCCGAAGCCTTCCATTTTTATGAGGACGACCACGGAAAGATCGTGCGCGAGTTCCTCGAGCCGATGGAAGAAAGCGGCACCGACGCTGCCGTCGGCCTTTTGGAGCGTTACGGCATCGACGCGCTGCTCTGCGGCACGATCGACGACACCGAGCGCACCGCTGTCGGCATGGCAGGCATCATGCTCTTCCCCGGCTATTCCGGCAAGGCAGACGACGCCGCGCTGCGCTTTCTGAGCGGCAGCGTCGTGTCCGACCCGAACAACCACTGCAACGCCTGCGGCTTCAAAGGAGCGTGCTCCCTGAAGGATAAAGGCGGCTGTGGCGGCAACTGAACAGCAAAAAGGAGCAAGCTTTCGGCTTGCTCCTTTTTTGCTTGATATTGTTACGATGCGGGGCGCGTGGTGGAGAGGAAGTCCGAGTTGATCCAGCCAAACTTACCGTCCACGCTGACGAACGTCCACCCATCCTGCTTGGCCGCGGCCTGTACCTCGCTGCCGAGCGACACGGTCGTGACCTTGTCATAGCTCGTGCCCGGGCCGCTCCGCAGATTCACGCCGCCGGTTGTGTAGTAGATGTAATACTTGTCGTACACAGTGCTCGGCTTGACGGAGACCTCGTCATGGCCCGTGAGGTCGAGCCAGTCGATCGTGTCGCCGCCCGTCTGATTATCGCCGCTCATATTATCGCCCTGCGCGGGTTCGCTCACATCGTTCTCTCCGGTGATCGAGCCATCTTCGCCGGTCACAGTCTGGCCGTCCTCGCCGGTCTGCTGGCCGCCGCGCAGCTGCTCGATTTTCGTCTGCGCCGCAGCAAGATCGCTGCGCGCGCTCTTGAGCTTGAAGCCCAGCACGACCACCGTGATCAGGAGCACCAGCGAAAGCGCCAGCAGTCCCATAAAAAGCACATAAAGCGGATTGCGCCGCGGTTTGCGGCGGCTGACCCGACGTCCTTCCATAATGATTCCCCCTTATCGGTTTGTTCGCCTTTATTGTACATAATTTTCACAAGTTATGTCAAGTGCCTTTCCTCTTTAGACGCGCAAATTCACAAAAAGTTCCCGCCCGGTGCAAAAAAAGGAGATGACCAAGGCCATCTCCTTTCAGCGGATTTACTTTTTGTTTGCGCGCTCCTTGCGGCGCTCGAGGAATTCCTTGGGCTCGGCCTCGGCGAGCTTGCGCTCGCGGCGCTCGAGGACTTCCCTAGGCTTTTCGGTGATCGCGCCGGCGGCCTTGAGAGATTCCTTTGTCGCCAGCGGGCCGACCAGCTCGTAGATCAGCACGGAGAAGAGGATGATGTTGCGGATCAGCTCGCCATCCGCGCCGAGCACCTGTGCGCTCACGCACATACCGAGCGCCACACCCTCCTGCGGCAGCAGCATGATGCCGAGGTACTTCTGCACCGTGTGGTCACAGCCCACCGCCTTGGCCGACCAGCGCGCGCCGCAATACTTACCGGCCGAGCGCGCGATGATGTACACAACGCCGATGAGCACGAGCACACCCTGAGAAAAGACGCTCAAGCGCAGGTTTGCGCCGCTCACGACAAAGAACACCGCCAACATCGGCGTGCTCCACTTGTCCGCGCGGTTCATCAAATCGTCCGACAGCGGGCAGATGTTGCAGAACACCGTGCCGAGCATCATGCACACGAGCAGCGGCGAAAAGCCGCAGTCCACGCCCGCGACGGTGAAGTCCACTGCGGACAGGCCGACCATCAGAAAGATGAACGCGATGCTCAGCGACAGGCGGTTCGAGTTCGAGCGGAACATCGTCTCAAGCTTCGTGAGCACGAAACCCGCAAGCGCGCCGAGCAGCAGCGAGCCGACGATCTCAATGATTGGAGAGAGCAAAATGCTTGCGAGGCTGAACTGTGCGCTGTCCATCGCGCGGGCAATACCGAAGGATACGGCAAATGCGATGAGACCCACCGCGTCGTCGAGCGCGACGATCGGCAGCAGCAGATCCGTCAGCTCGCCCTTGGCCTTGTACTGGCGCACGACCATCAGCGTCGTCGCAGGTGCGGTGGCCGTGGCGATCGCGCCGAGTGTGATGGCCGCAGGGACGGACAGCACGTCGGGGCGCAGGAAGTGGAAGATCACGAGCGCAATGTCGACAAAGGCCAGCGCGGCCAGCGCCTGCAAGACGCCGATAATCATCGCCTGCCTGCCAGTCTTTTTGAGCTGGCTCAGGCGGAATTCATTGCCGATGGAAAAGGCGATGAAGCCCATCGCCACATCGGAGATCATGCTCAGCGCCTCGACCTGGTCGTAGCTTGCAAAGCCGAGGCCCGGAATGCCGAGCCGGCCCAGCACGAACGGCCCGATCAGAACGCCCGTCACAAGAAACGCCGTGACATCAGGCAGATGCCAGCGGCTAAAAATACGGGTCATCAAAAGCCCTGCAAGCAGCGCAACGGCCAGATTCAAAATCGCAGTCATGGTTACACCTTCACAACAGAAAAAGTACGGGCGAACAGAGCCGCCCAAGGCTCATATTGTAGTCTGTTTGTACGCAAAAAGCAAGCACTATTTTGCAAGTTTCCTGTCAAAGTAAGAAAAAATGGCAGCTTTTTGGGCAAAAGCTGCCATTTTGTTTCGTTTCACACAATTCAGTCTGTGTTCGCGCGCACACCGGCGAAGTAGCTGTTGCCAAAGCCGTCGGTGTAGACGCCGCGCAGCGTGTCGCGCAGCATGTGCGCCGTGCCGTCAAAATACACGGGCGAGAGCGCCGTCTCACCGAGCAGCATCGTCTCCGCATCGTGCAGGAACGCTGTGCGCGCCACAGGATCTTCCGACGCTCTGGCGACGCCCATCAGCACGTCGTAGGTGCCGTTTTCATAGCTGATCAGGTTCTGCTCATCCTCGCTGCACCAGCGGTCGAGGAAGCCCATCGCGTCGTCGTAGAGCGCGGTGACCTTTTGCAGCGCGAGCTCGTAGTTCCCCGCTTCCATGCGCGTGTTGTACTCTGCCTGCGTCACGCCGCGCAGCATCACGTTCACGCCGAGCGTCGTGCTCCACATGTTTTGCAGCGCTCTCGCCACGGCGTCATTCTCCGTGCCGGTCACGTACAGAAGCTCGACCGGTGGGAACATGCTCGTGCTGTAATAGCCCGCGTAGGTCAGCTCCTCCTGCGCTTGCGTTGCCCGCGCGCTCATGCCCTCTTCATCGATGGCGCAGAGCTCGCCGCCCGTCGTGCGGAAATCGTCCTCCGTCTCGCCGGAATCCGGAATGCCGTAGGGAACAAGGCCCGTCGCGGGGCTGTTCTCCGCGCCGCCCGCCGCCGTGGCGGCCGCGCGGTCGATGGCAAGGTCAAAGGCCTTGCGGATGTGCTCGTTCGAGAACGTGTCGCTCTCGTTGTTGTAAAGGACGCTCGTCGTCGCGTACACCGCCGTCGGCTTCCAGCTCTCGTCCTGCGAGAGCTCGGCGATCACGCTGTTGGGCAGGTGGGCGATGTAGTCGATCTCGCCCGCCTCGTAGAGCTGCCACGCCTCGTCCGCGCCCGCTGTGAAGATGAAGTGCAGCTCGTCGGGACCGACGAGACGTGCTTCATAATACTCGTCGCTGCGCGCCGCCGTCAGCTCACTGCTCTTTGTCCACGCGCTCACATGGTACGCGCCGTTGCTCACAAGGTCCGGCGTGTCAAAACCTCCGCCGTTCTCTGTCAGATCGCGGCGCAGCGGCATCGTGGCGACCGCCGTGCAGATGCCCTCAATAAAATAGGCGCACGGCGCGCTTAGCGTGACGACAAACGTGGACTCGTCCTTCGCCGAGACCTGGAGCTTCGTCTTGTCGCCCGTCTCGCGCACGTCGTCATAGCCCGCCACTACGCTCATCAGCGCGTGATTCGGCGAATCCGTCGCGGGGTCGGCAAGTCTCTGCCAGGCATAGACGAAGTCATCCGCCGTCACCTTTTCCCCGTCCGACCAGCGCGCAGTGGAGCGCAGCGTGAAGCGGTAGGTCACGCTGCCGTCGTAGTTTGTCTCTTCGGTGTACTCCTTGGCCATGCCGTTCGTCAGCGTCACCTCGCCGCTGCCGTCGTCGCTCTCGCGCATCAGGTTTTCATAGAGCGCGTAGAAAACGCTGTCAGCGTCCGTGTCGGTGTTCATCGCGGGGTCGAGTGAGTCGATCACGTTGCAGACGCTCACGTTCAGGACGAATTTCTCGTCCCCTTGCTTCTTCTCCCCGCAGCCGGAGAGAAGGCCCAACAGCATCAGCGCACAGAGCCCCAGAGCTGTGATCCTCTTTATTGCTTTCATCATGCCTCCCATTGGCAAAACGCAGCGAAGGCTGCTTGGTTTTTTGTAATACGGAGATATTATAGCGAAAATCGTTCGCCTTGTAAAGGCGAGGGAGGAAGAAGTTACAATTTGTTACCAAATTGCATCTGCTTTTCCGCACAGGTGCGGAGGGTATGCGGCATGCACGCCGCAGCACCACACCCCTCATTTTCTTTCCCGAGAAAGAAAACGGGCGGTGTGACCGTCCAAAAGAAAGGCGTTTGATTGGCAGTCTCAGGCTTGAATGACTTTTATGCCTCCGGAATGAAAATACCTGCGCGCGGCTATGCCGCGTTTGAAGTTGCTATACGATTTGCCGCTGCTCCTATTATCCGCTGCCGCTCTGCCCAGCTTGTAGAAGTGCGGACTAATTTCCGTCCACCGTCAGCCTCCATATTGCAGCGAGTGCCAGCAAGGCCGCCTCGGCAGACAAAACAGTGAAAATCTGTAGTAGACGGAAATTGCGTAAGGGTAACGAATCGCAGGCAAAGCGACAGCGAAGATAGAAGAAAGTCAAATCGTATAGCAACAAAAATAGCAGGCACTCGATTCGGCAAGCGCCGCAGCTCTTCAAGCTGCTCGCTTGCAATGCAAACCTTTCTCTTGGGGGTTCAAAAGGGGGATATTCTCTTTCGTGAAAGAGAATATCCCCCTTTTATTCGCTCCCCTGCACGGTGCAGGGGCATAAAGCTCTGTTAGTCTTCGACTAACTTCCCCTCCGCATCCAGATGTGCCTTCTTGACCTCATTGCCGGTGAACTTGGCGATTTCATCCAGCCGCATGCCGGAGGGATAATCCGACACCAGTGTGTACGCCACGCCGCGGCGCTTGGCGCGGCCCGTGCGGCCGATGCGGTGGACGTAATACTCGTTTTCAAGCGGCACGTCGTAGTTGAACACCGCATCGACGTCGTCGACGTCGATGCCGCGGGCGGCCACGTCGGTCGCGACAAAAATCGGCAGCTCGCCGCGGCGGAAGCGCGCCATGACGGCCTCGCGCTTTTTCTGCGGGATATCGCCGTGGATGCAGTCGGCCTCGAGGCCTTCCATCATCAAAAACGCCTTGAGCCGCTCGGTCATGCCCTTCGTGTTGCAGAACGCCATCACGCGCTCGTGGCCCTCGGCGCGGATGATCTGCGCCATGACGTGCGCCTTGTCGTTCTGGCCCACGTCGATGCGGTACTGCGCGATATCGGGCTTATTCTCCTCCTTGGCCTGCACGGTGATCTCCTCGGGGTCGCGCTGGTACATCCAGCTGATGTCCATGACCTCGCGCGAGATCGTCGCGGAAAACATGCCGAGGTTGCGGCGGGAGGACAGCTTGTCCAGAATGCGCGTCACATCGTGGATGAAGCCCATGTCGAGCATGCGGTCAGCCTCGTCGAGCACGACGGTCTTGACGTTGTCGAGTTTGACGGTGCGGCGCTTCATGTGGTCGCTCAGGCGGCCCGGCGTCGCGACGACGATCTGCGGGTGCTTTTTGAGCGCGTCGATCTGCTTGCCGATGGGTGCTCCGCCGTACAGGCACACGATGCGCACACCCGGAAGGTAGACGCAAAGGTCGCGCAGCTCCGCCGTGATCTGCATGGCGAGCTCGCGCGTCGGCGCTAAGATGACGGCCTCGGTCTCCTCGCTGCCGGGCTCGATGTGCTCGATGATGGGGATGCCGAAGGCAAAGGTCTTGCCCGTGCCGGTAGGCGCCTTGGCGATGACGTCCTTCCACTCGCGCATCGGCGGGATGCAGCCCGCCTGCACGGGGGTACTCTCTTCAATATTTTTCTTTTTCAGTGCGCGCTGGACCTCTTCGGTCAGTCCGAGAGCGTCAAAGCGCACGCCCTGTGTGAATTCCATAGCGTTTTCCTCTGTTTTCTCATATTTTCAGTCGTGTATGATTATATCATGGCTGTCAATACGGTAAGGTTCAGGGGCACTTGAATTCACGTGCGCTCGCTTCACGGGACGGGCTGAGGACAAGGCAAAGGAAGCACAGCATTTCAACCTTGCCCCTTTTGACCAGTATACGGCTTTCTGTTTGCCAGACTGGGATCGCGTTCATTGATCGTCTTGTGCCCTGTCGACCACAGCAATAGTGCTTTCTTTTTCGATAACTGCGGGCGAGGTCTCCTGAATGCTCCCCCGATAAACGATTTTTACAACATCGCCTATGTTCCATTCCTCTCCCGTTGGAATATGCTTCAAATAGTCATTGACAATGTATTTTTGCCCGTCCTCCGCCACAACGGTCATACTTCCTGTTTTTTCATCAAAATCACAAATCGTTCCCCGCACACTCTTCCAGCTATTGATAAATAAGAAAAGGAGAAGCACGGCACAAAGGAGCAGGATCGCAATTCGTTTCATAACAGTTACCCCCTTAACAAATTAAATTTCAGTTTATATGATATCTATATAGACGACAGCATCGGCAAAAAGTTTCATCTTTTTGCATTGTACGATCATTTTCTGATCCTTATAAGGCTCAAGGGGCCCACAGCATATGCCAAGCTGCACAGATTCGCTCCCTTGTGGGACACTTCGTTTTCTGCCGCAATTTTTGACCGCCGGTTGCTTGTCAGTTGGGGTAAGCTATGGTACAATCATCGTACTAATTCCATGGATGGAGGATAGCAATATGAAAATCGTCATCGTCACCGGCAGCGCGCACAGGCATGGCACGGCCGCTACGCTGACCGATTAGTTCCAGCGCGGCGCGGAAAGCGCGGGACACGAGGTCTTCCGCTTCGACGCGGCGTTCAAGGACGTGCACCCCTGCATCGGCTACGACAAGTGCGTCCGCACCAGTGAGTGCACATTCGAGGCTGACGACATGAAGGAGCTCAATCGCACCTCCCCGAGGCCGATGCGGTCATCTTCGTCTCGCCGATCTATTATTTTGACTTCAACGCCCAGCTCAAGGCGGTCATCGACCGCTTTTACGCCAACAATGAAGCGCTGATGGGCAAAAAGAAGGCCGTTTTCCTCACCGCGATGGCCGATGAGGATCAAAAGACTGCCTCCGGCGTGAACGCTTCGTTTGACCTCATGGCCGACTATCTCGGCTGGGAGATCGTGGGCAGGCTGAATGTCGGCGGCTGCTCCACGGCGGACGATCTTCACGAAGAAGACCTGACCGCCGCTTACGAGCTCGGCAAGAATCTGTAAACAGTTGATCGTATAAAAAAAGAGGACTTGCTTTGCAAGCCCTCTTTTTTATTGTCGAAACATTCTGCTGTTGTACACGGCCAACGCCGCAATGAGCGACAGAACAGTGGAAAAGATCAGCTTCACCGGCGCGAGCGCTTGCAGGCTGGCGAGAAAATACGTCCAGCCGTCGGCTTCCAGCTTGATGCGAAAGGCCGGAATGCAATAGCCCATCGCAACATACGCCGCGGCAAAGATCACGGCAAACGCTATGATCGCCCAGCGTCTCTTTTTCATCTCCCACGCTCCTTTCTTATCACTGTACCGCGCAGCCGCCCCATTCGACGACCGTGAAGCCCGTGCGCTCAGGTGCGGAAAGCTCCTGCGCGGGAAGGTCGACAAATTTCTCCGACGGCTGCCACGCCATGAAGACGCGCAGCAGCGTGTCAGGCACGGGATCGACCGTGAGCTTGGCAGAATCCGTATAAACGTCCTGCTGGAACGAAATCAGATTGTAGGCGTTGTCCTGCATCTGCGGCAGCCAGTAGATGATAAACTCGTTCGCCTCCTCGCGATTAAGGCCGAGCTGCGTGAGCGCATTCTCGAGGAACGCCGCGGTGTCCTCCCCCGAAACGCAGAAGCCGGTGGAAAAGTCGTAATCCGTCCCCGACGTGCCCTCCCAGTAGAGGTAGCGGTAGGTTTGGCCGCTCTCGTCCGTCAGCGTGCCATCCGGCGCGGCGCGGACGCTCCAGCCGTCACCGTAGGCGGGATAGGCGCACGTCAGCTCGCCCGCAAGATCAAGCGTCACACGCACATCCGTCTCCTGCTCGGGATATAGATAAATCACAGGCTTTTCGTTACTCACCTCTTCCTTCGGTTCCCGCCCGCAGGCCGAGAGCGAAAAGAGCAGCAAACACGCAAGAGCTAGGGAAAACAACTTCTTCATGGCAGAGTCCTCCTCATCAGTAGTTGTTCCTTTAGACGCAAGAACCATCAAAAAAGTTCCAAAAGCCTCGCAGAGTTTCACGCCCGCAGGCGTGAAAGGATCCTGATCGTTATTTCTGACGTCAAAAGGTGTATTGCCGCGGCGCGGCAAGAGAAGCCGCCCTGGGGCGTGCGCGTCAGAAATAATACTTTGCGCGGAGTGGAAATTGGCGAAGCGCCGCCGGTGGCGGAAGAAGCGAGCCAGTTTCGAGGAAGCGGCACGATCGGCGCGCCTGTAAGGGCGCGGGAATCGTAACGCCGCGACGGTGCAAAGTCGAATTGTCCGCTTAAATCGGACAACCGAGGCGCAGAACGAAGCGAATCTTTACAAAGAAGTGGCACAGCCACTTCTTTGTAAAAATCAAAAGAGGGACAGCAAAGCTGTCCCTCTTTTGAAATCTTTATTTGTGCGGTACCTGCCAGATCGTATCCGCGTACTGCGCGACGGCGCGGTCGGCGGCGAAGATGCCGCTGCGGGCGATGTTGATGAGCGACATGCGGTTCCATTCCTCGCTTCTTGCGTAGGTGTCTGCCATGCGCTGCTCGGCGGCGCAGTAGGACGCGAAGTCCTGCAAGAGCATGTATTCATCGTTCATCAGCAGCCGCGAGGCGAGATCGTCGTAGGAAACGCCGTCTGAGAAGCCCGCCTTGAGCTTGTCGATCACCGCGCGCAGGTTCTCGTCGCGCGCGTAGAGCTTCTGCGGGGCGTAGCCCTCGCGCTTGAGGCGCACGACCTCGTCGGCGTGCAGGCCGAAGAGGAACATGTTCTCGTCGCCGAGCCTCTCGTGCATCTCGACGTTCGCGCCGTCGAGCGTGCCGACGGTCAGCGCGCCGTTCATCATGAACTTCATGTTGCCCGTGCCGCTGGCCTCCTTGCCAGCGGTGGAGATCTGCTGGCTCACCTCGCTCGCGGGCATCAGATGCTCGGCGAGCGACACGCGGTAGTTCTCAAGGAACACCACCTGCAGCCTGTCGCGGCAGATGGGGTCGGCGTTGATCTCAGCGGCAAGGGAGTTGATGAGGCGGATGATGCGCTTGGCGACCGCGTAGCCCGGCGCGGCCTTCGCGCCGAACAGGAACACGCGCGGCTGCATGGCGCGGTTCGGGTCGTTTTGCAGCTGTTGATAGAGGTAGATGATATGCATCGCGTTCAAAAGCTGACGCTTATACTCGTGCAGGCGCTTGACCTGCACGTCGAAGATCGCGTCGGTGTTGAGCACGATGCCCTGCGTCTTTTTGACGTAGGCGGCAAAATCGAGCTTATTCGCGCGCTTGATCTCGCCGAGGCGGTTCAGCACCGCGGTGTCGTCTGCATAGGCCTCGAGCTTTTTAAACGCTTCGGGGTGCAGGAGGGATTCATCCCCGCCCGCGAGCGCG
>OJOL01000979.1_pt1 | contig 19208 bp, 16 predicted proteins | sample 1598121 | NCBI WGS metagenome assembly OJOL01 (sample SAMN01915219, study PRJEB22387) | human gut metagenome | isolation source: stool | host: Homo sapiens | place: USA
TAGGCTTACGGGATTCTGTAACATACCTAAGGAATCGATCGTGAAGGAGTAGAAGAGTCGTACCTTCGTGCCCGTACCTTTATAAGATTCGGGATAACGCAGGTTCTGTTCGAAGAAACGGGTCATGGCTTCTCTTCCTCCCTTGAACTCGGCCATGGGGCGAGGCTCGTGGAGCCGGCTGGCGAAGCGTGTGTATTCCTCATAATCTTCCGGGTTATCGGATAGGTAGAACGTGGCGGCCAAAGGATAATGGACGATGCCGGCGCCCTGTCCGGTGATGACGGTCTTGCGCACCCGGTACAATCCCGGAGGGTTTTCCTTGAGCTCTGGCAGTAAGGTGGCCGAGAAATCGTCTCTTGTCTCGTTTGGAAAGATCGGATAGCCGATATCAACAAAAAAGTTGGGTTGCGGGACCCCTTTCCATGCCTTCCCGTCGAAATGCTCGATGAAATACGATTCACCTCCCATCCCTTCTAGGTCGGTATGGTTGGTGATGGCGATCTCGATCCGTTCGATGTTGGTTGGGTAGACATTCGGGCTTACTCGCATGGAGAAGTGGGTGGTGTCCTCGCAAAGAGATTCCTCGGGCGACCGGTCGTAAGGGCCTCCGCCGATCCGGATGAGGGGCGAGTCGAATACGTACGTCTTAAATGCTTTTACATACGGAGCTTCCACTATGATAAGCTGTAGGAAGACGGAGTCGTCCGTGTTCCAGAGGGAGACCATGTTTCTGCGGATCTTCCGTAGATGCGGGGGAAGGGTATCGTATTCCTTGCCGAAGAACAATTCTATGCTGTCCCGTATCTGCTTGGCGGTCCATCCTTCCGTGGAAACTGAAGATGCGGCATGGGTATCAGTCGGTAACGGTAGGGTATCTTGCCGTGCTATGGATTGGGAGTCGGCTGAGTAGTCGCTACCGTTTTCCCCTTTCTTTTGTTTGGTGTGGCAGCCGTATAATAGGCAGCCTCCCATGATAACTAATCCGATAAAATACGCTTTCATGATTCGACAGGTTTTAATTCCTAAATATAAAGAATCTTTTTCAGAAATGGGTAAAAGATATTACCTTTGACTCCCCAAATAGAAAGAATGATGGCAGAAGGAACAAGAAATACAGGAAGAGGAAGGAAAAAGCCTGTGGAGATGCTCCCCGATATGGGGCGTCTTCAGCCACAGGCCCGTGAGTTGGAGGAAGCTGTGTTGGGTGCGTTGATGCTGGAGAAAGACGCGTACTCGATCGTCAGCGAGATCTTGAAGCCGGAGTGTTTCTATGAGAAAGCGCATGAGAAGATTTATGCCGCTATCGTAGACTTGGCGTTGAGCCAGCGTCCCGTGGATATGCTTACCGTAACGGAGCAATTGAAGAAACGGGGAGAATTGGAGGATGTAGGCGGACCGTTCTATATCTCTCAACTTACCAGCAAGGTGGCCAGCAGCGCCCATATCGAGTATCACGCCCGTATCATCGCCCAGAAATATCTGGCGAGGGAGTTGATCTCTTTCACGGCGATGATCCAAGGAAAGGCATTTGATGAGACGCTCGATGTAGAGGACCTGATGCAAGAGGCGGAGGGTAAGTTGTTCGAGATCTCTCAACGTAACGTAAAGAAGGATGTCACCCAGATCAATCCGGTCATCAAGGACGCTATGGAGATGTTGCAAAAGGCGGCTCTCCAGAAGGAAGGTCTGAGCGGATTGCGCACGGGCTTCGAGGGCTTGGATAAGATGACTTCCGGTTGGCAGAATTCCGACCTTATCATTATCGCCGCCCGTCCGGCCATGGGTAAGACGGCCTTCGTCCTTTCCATGGCGAAGAATATGGCGGTGAATTTCAATACGCCTGTCGCCCTGTTCTCGCTCGAGATGAGTAACGTGCAGTTGGTAAACCGTCTGATCGTGAATGTCTGCGAGATACCGGGTGAGAAGATCAAGAGCGGACGCTTGGAGAGCTACGAGTGGGAACAGCTGGACTTTAAGATCAAGGAGCTTTACGACGCCCCGATCTTCGTGGACGATACCCCGAGCTTGTCCGTCTTCGAGCTGCGAACGAAAGCCCGTCGTCTGGTGCGCGAGCATGGCATCAAATGTATCATTATCGACTACCTTCAGTTGATGAACGCTAGCGGTATGAACTTCGGTAGCCGTGAGCAGGAGGTGAGTACGATCTCCCGCTCGTTGAAGGGATTGGCCAAGGAATTGAATATCCCGATCATCGCCTTGTCGCAGTTGAACCGTGGTGTGGAAGCCCGTCAAGGCGTGGAAGGTAAGCGTCCGCAGCTAGCCGACTTGCGTGAGTCCGGAGCTATCGAGCAGGATGCCGATATGGTATGTTTCATCCACCGTCCCGAATATTATAAGATTACGGAAGACGAGCGGGGAAACTCCCTGATCGGCCTCGCCGAGATTATTATCGCCAAGCATCGTAACGGTGCCGTGGGGGATGTCCGGCTGCGCTTTAAGAGCGAGTTCGCCAAGTTTATGAACGTAGAGGAAGATATAGCGGTAAGGGAATTCTCCTCGACCATGAACGGTGGAGACCCGATGCCCCCGATCCCATCGGCGGGAGCTGACTTCTTGAGTCAAGGTAGCAGTAACGAGGTTCCGTTCTAATATAGCATGAATGAGCGAAAGAGGCGAAAACGTTTGCGGTAGATTTTTCGCCTCTTCTTTTCTGTTTCGTTGGCGAATCCGATTCGAATCTTCTATCTTTGTGATTGAAAACAAATTACTGAATCAGCCATGACGAGACACTTAGTTCCGGTATCTATATACCTGTCGCTGTTGCTTAGCTGCAACTCACCGAAAGAATACAAATCCTTTGATGAATACCCTTCCTATGAGGGAGACGATCTGGAGTTGTTCTATTCCCCCACGAAATCCGTGTTCACCCTTTGGGCCCCGACGGCGGAAGAAGTCCGCTTGAATCTTTACGCCTCCGGTGAGGGAGGGGAGCCTATCCGCCAGTTGCCGATGAAATCCTCGGATAAGGGTACGTGGCGTATCTCCGTGAGCGAGGATCTGAAAGGTTCCTTCTATACCTTCCAGATCCGTATCGGCGATAAATGGCTGGATGAGACTCCCGGTATCTGGGCGAAAGCCGTCGGGGTGAATGGAAACCGTGCGGCCGTGATCGATTGGGCGGCTACCGATCCGGAGGGCTGGGAGGCGGATAAATCTCCCGAGTTGAAAAGCTTCTCCGATATTATCATCTACGAGATGCATCATCGGGATTTCTCGATCGCCGCGAACTCCGGCGTGACGCATAAAGGTAAGTTTCTCGCCTTGGCGGAGAACGGCACGAAAGGTCCGGGCGGCGTGGCTACCGGCGTGGATCATCTGAAGGAGTTGGGCGTTACCTATGTCCACATCCTTCCTTCCTATGACTATGGCTCGGTGGACGAGACTCGCTTGCAAGATAATGTGTACAATTGGGGGTATGATCCCAAGAACTATAACGCCCCCGAGGGGAGCTATTCCACCGATCCTTACAATCCCGAGGCTCGTATCCGTGAGTTCAAGGAGATGGTGCGGGGATTGCACCGGAATGGTATCCGTGTGATCATGGACGTGGTTTACAATCATACCTTTGTGGGTGACGGGTCGAATTTCAGCTTGACCGTCCCCGGTTACTTCTACCGTCATAAACCGGACGGAAGCTATTCGGATGCCTCCGGCTGTGGTAATGAGACCGCTTCGGAGCGGGCGATGGTACGCCGTTATATCGTGGAGTCCGTGAAATATTGGGCCGAGGAATACCATGTGGATGGTTTCCGTTTCGACTTGATGGGAATCCATGACGTAGAAACCATGAACGAGGTAAAAGCCGAGTTAACCAAACTAGATCCTTCCATCTTCGTATACGGCGAGGGCTGGACCGCCAGCGATTCCCCGCTACCAGAAGATCAACGGGCGATCAAGGTAAACGCCCCGAAACTGAATGACGTGGCCGTATTTAGCGATGACCTGCGGGATGCTTTAAAAGGAAGCGTGTTCGAGACTACACAGGCCGGTTTCGCTTCCGGAAAGCCGGAAGGCAATGAGGAGTCTATTAAGTTCGGTATCGTAGGCGCTATCCGCCATCCGCAAATCGACTATAACCAAATATTATATTGCAAAGCGCCTTATGCGAACAAGCCTACGCAAGTGATCAACTATGTCTCTTGCCACGATGATCTTTGTTTGATGGATAAGTTGAAGCTCTCGGCCCCGAAAGACGCTACCCCGGATGAGTTGATACGATTCGGCAAGTTGGCCCAGACCATCATCTTCACCTCGCAAGGAGTACCCTTCATGCGGGCAGGAGAGGAGTTGCTGCACGATAAGAAAGGCGTACATAACAGCTATCAATCGCCCGATTCAATCAATGAGATCGACTGGTCTTTGAAGGCAAAAAACAAGGATGTTTTCAACTATTACAAGGATTTGATCGCCCTTCGTAAGTCACATCCGGCTTTCCGTATCGCCACGGCCGAGGGAGTGAGGGAGGCCCTTCAATTCCAAGAAGTGAACCAGCCCGGTGTCGTAGCGTATACCTTAGGGGAACATGCGAACGGGGATAGTTGGAAGAAGATTATGGTTATCTTTAACGGGAACCGGAAGGCGGTAACGGTTTCTCTGCCGGAAGGAACATGGATTCCGGTTTGTAAAGACGGTCGGATTTATCTGGACGGTAAAGGTTCCGTACAGGGTAAAACTACCGTAAGCGCCTCTTCCGCCTTGATCTTGAAACAAGATTAATACGGAACTAAATCAAAGAAAATCCCCCGGGACATCTCGATGAATTGAACTGCACCCCAAAAGTTAGACACAAAACTTTAGGAGTGCAGTTTTTTATGAAGTATAGTTTTGAAGAAAAGCTGAATGTAGTAAGTGAAATTACCTGTGGTAAAGGTCTGGAAACCATTTGCCGTGAACGTCATCTTGACAAGCATCAGGTCCGCGGCTGGTTGGCACGTTACAGGGTCTATGGCGAGGAAGGTCTTCTCAAATCAACAAAGGGTTACCACTTTACTCCTGCAGAAAAAGAAAGAATTATTTTGGAACATATCAAGGATGGTGTAACTTTGCAAGAATTAAGCCTTCGTTATGATGTGAACCGCAGTACAATTATATCTTGGTTGAGAAAGGTTCGCTCAGGAGGTTCATTATATGACGTAAAACGGCGAGGTCGACCTCCGAAATATCCAATGCAAGACCAAAGAAGAGAGAACCGCAGACAGAACTTGAGAAGCTTCAGGCAGAGAACCTCCGTCTGAGAGCAGAGAATGCGCTGCTAAAAAAAGTGAAGGCCTTAGTCGAGGAACAGAAAGCCCGAGCACGGCTCAATGGGCAAAAGCCATCGACGGACTAAGGTCGGAATATCCTCTTGGCTTGTTATTGAAGTTGAGAAAGATGGCGCGGTCCGTGTTCTATTATCATTTGAAGTACTTGAAAGCAGAAGATAAGTACGCCATGGAGAAAGAAACCATAAAGGCTATTTACCATGAGCATAAGGGCCGATATGGTTATCGCCGCGTGACTGCGGAGATGCGTAACCGTGGGATTGTCATAAACCATAAGACCGTGCGGCGCCTGATGACTGAGATGTGTCTTAAGAGCAGAATCCGGAAAGTACGTTACCACTCGTATAAAGGAGAGGTCGGAAAGATTGCGCCCAATATAATAGCAAGGGACTTTGCTGCCGAAGCCCCGAACCGCAAATGGGCTACTGATGTGACACAGATAAACATTGGCGCAGTCAAACTTTATTTATCGCCAATACTGGATATGTTCAACGGTGAGATTATATCTTATAATATCTCTCGCAGTCCGAATATGGAGCAGGTGTACGATATGCTTGACAAAGCTTTTGACAGGTTCGACAGCCTTGACGGACTTATACTTCACTCCGATCAGGGCTGGCAATACCAGCATTTCGGTTATCGTCAGCGCCTTGCGGAACATCACATTATACAAAGCATGTCCCGTAAAGGGAACTGTCTTGACAATGCAATGGCTGAGAACTTCTTCGGTATAATGAAGTCTGAACTTCTATATGCAGAAGAATTTGAATCGCCCGAAACCTTCATGAAGGCTTTGGACGAATATATAGAGTATTACAACAATAAAAGAATTAAGTCCCGATTAAAAGGAAAGAGTCCGGTGCAATACCGAACTCTTTCAATTACTGGATAATGTTTAACCAGTCCAACTTTTGGGGTACACTTCAGAATACCGAGCGTCCCGGGGGATTTTTTATTAAATCACTTACTTATCTGATTATTTGTAAGCCTCGCCTTTTACAGCTGCGATACCCGGAAGAACCTTACCTTCTATAGCCTCAAGAAGAGCGCCACCACCTGTAGAAACGTAAGATACGCCGTTAGCCAAACCGAATTTGTTAACGCAAGCAACAGAGTCACCACCACCTACTAAAGAGAAAGCGCCGTTCTTCGTAGCCTCAACGATAGCCTCGCCAACCGTGCGAGATCCGTGCGTAAAGTTCTCGAACTCGAATACACCCGTAGGACCGTTCCAAAGGATCGTCTTAGAGTTCTTGATAACGTCAGCGTAGATAGCCTCGGTCTTCGGACCTATGTCAAGACCTTCCCAACCATCAGGAATCTGATCTACCGGAGCGAAATCAGTCTTAGCGTCGTTGCTGAAATCGTCAGCGATCTTAGCGTCAACAGCCAATACCAAGTTTACGCCTTTTTCTTTCGCTTTCTTGATCAAATCAAGAGCAAGATCCAACTTATCGTCCTCGCAGATAGACTTACCGATCTTACCGCCTTGCGCTTTCGTGAAAGTATAAGTCATACCACCCGTGATGATCAAGTTGTCTACCTTGTTCAACAAGTTCTCGATGATCTCGATCTTAGAGGAAACCTTAGAACCACCCATGATAGCGGTGAACGGACGTTGGATGTCGTTCATAACCTTATCGACAGCCTTCACTTCTTTCTCCATCAAATAACCGAACATCTTGTTGTCCGTATCGAAGTAGTCAGCGATCAAAGCCGTAGAAGCGTGAGCACGGTGAGCGGTACCGAAAGCGTCGTTTACATAGCAGTCAGCGTAAGAGGCCAATCTCTTCGTGAACTCTTTCTGGCTTTCTTTAACGGCTTTCTTGGCAGCCTTCTTCTCCTCGTCGGAAGCGTCTTCAGCCAAACCTCTTGGTTTGCCTTCTTCCTCAGCGTAGAAACGAAGGTTCTCAAGCAACAAAGCTTCGCCCGGTTGCAAAGCGGCAGCCTTAGCGCCGGCTTCTTCGCCAATACAGTCGTTTGCAAACTGAACATCTACGCCTAACAACTCAGAAAGGTGCTTCAATATGTGCTTTAAGGAGAACTTATCAGTAGCGCCTTTCGGACGACCTAGGTGAGAACCGATAATTACGCTACCACCATCCGCTAAGATCTTCTTTAATGTAGGAAGAGCGGCACGCATACGAGTGTCGTCGGTGATGTTGAAGTTTTCGTCCAATGGAACGTTAAAGTCAACTCTTACAAATGCCTTTTTGCCGGCAAAATTGAAATTGTCAATTGTTTGCATAACTATTGTATTTAATGTCTGTATTAAAATGTTCCTTTAATCGCTTGCAAACTTACATAAAATCTCTGGAAAAGGCTAATAAAAAGGAAGAAATGTCTTCGTAAAACTTGTTTATAAGGTGTTTGCGAGGACAAAAGAGGACAGACGAAAAAAACGGGGTAATGCAAAGGAAAGCGGATTTATGAAGCCGTTAGGTTTTCAAATCATTACCCGGCGAAATGTGATTTTTAACACATGGCACTGACATTTTCTCCGTGTGGCTGTGTTTGGCTTACAAGGTCTAACTCGTTGATACTTAATTTTGCAATCAAAAAAAGACGAGTATGGCAAGAAGTACATTCAAAGTGCTGTTCTACGTGAACGGCAGCAAGGAGAAGAACGGTATTGTCCCCATCATGGGACGAGTGACAATCAACGGGACTGTGGCGCAGTTCAGTTGCAAGCAGAACATCCCGAAGACACTTTGGGACGTGAAAGGGAACAGGGCGAAAGGCAAGAGCCAAGGGGCACGGGACATCAACCTCGCCCTTGACAACATCAAGGCACAAATCATCAAGCACTACCAGAAACTTTCCGACCGAGAGGCGTTCGTGACGGCGGAAATGGTGCGCAACGCCTATCAGGGAATCGGCAGCGAGTATGAAACGCTTATCCGGGCGTTTGACAAGGATTGTGCCAACTTCCTCAAACGTGTGGGAAAAGACCGCACTATTGGCACATACAAGGTAATGATGCGTGCGAGGAACTATGTGGCGGCTTTCATCAAGTCGTTCTACAAGCGCACGGATATGTCGATGCTCGAATTGACACCCGACTTCATCAAGGAGTTCGCGGCATATCTCACTGCCGAACGGGGGTTGAAGAACGCCACGATATGGCTCAACTGCATGTGGCTGAAAGGCGTGGTGATGCGGGCGCATTATAACGGGCTGATACCGAGAAACCCTTTTGCACAGTTCCATATCAGCCCGAACGTGAAGGAACGGAAGTATCTGACGGAGGACGAGATAAAGACCATCATGACACACGAGTTTGAAAATCCCACACTCACACTGGTGCGTGACCTTTTCATCTTCGCCTGCTTCACCGCCCTTAGTTTTGTGGACATGAAGGAACTGACTACGGATGAAATCGTGGAAGTGAACGGTGAGAAATGGATAATCGGCAAGCGGCACAAGACCGATGTTCCGTTCCAAGTGAAACTGCTTGATATTCCCATGCGGATAATTGAACGCTACAAGAACCGTTCGGGAGACAAGTCCGTGTTCGGGAAAATCAACTACTGGACGATGTGCAAGCAGTTGAAAAAGGTTATCAGTGAATGCGGTATAGAGAAGCAAATCTCGTACCATTGCGCGAGGCATACATTCGGAACGCTGGCTCTGACCAAAGGAATGCCAATCGAAAGCGTGAGCCGTGTATTGGGACATACGAACATTGTCACGACCCAGATATACGCGAAGATTACCACGCAGAAGCTGAATACCGACCTGACGATGTTCGGCGATAAACTGAGTAAGACGTTTAACGGTATAACAGTGTCATGAGCATGGAAAGAAACATCATAACAATGAGTGAATCCGGCAATATCATCATACCGGATAATGTCGCTTACATTTGGATGAGCGAGCCGGAACTGGTGGAGCTGTTCGGGATAATCGCCCCGGCACTCCGTGCCGCCATCAGAGCGGTATATAAAAGCGGTGTGTTAAATGAACACGAGGTGCAGAAATATGTCCGGTTAGAGAACGGTTATCATGCCGATGTGTTCAGTTTCCCAATGATAGTCGCGCTTGCTTTCCGCATTAACAGTTCCGGTGCGGAACAGGTGCGTAAAATCCTGTTTGAAAGGCTGTACTTGCGAAAAGAGAAAACAAACATCTTCTTTTCGCTGGGTGTGAACAGTATGGAAGCACCTAAATATCAGGCATAAAACACATTGATATGACGACATGAAGTAATGAAACCAATGCGTATTCCCATTGCCAACAATATAATTACTCATTTATTCGAATAGGTGTATTGCCATTCATACGTATGATTACGACAAGTCCGAAGAAGAACCCGTCAGAGTGGCACTTCTTCGGACTTTATTTGTATGTATTTGTGCCAAATCCAAGAAAATCATACGTGAGTCATGCGTGAGTTGTCAATCCGTCTTATCTGAATTGCCGAGCTTTGCATTGATTAAAACAAAATGAAGTGCTTATGAAACAAGGCAATATCAGCAAAGAGGAGTTCATACGGGTAGGTACGACCCTCTACAAGTTAGTGAACCAGCCCCGGCTGAACGGCGGCTATGTGAGGAAACGCATCGTGTGGAACAACGAGACACTCCGGCAGGATTATGGCAAACATTATCTTGCCACCGTACCGAAGTATGACGGCTTCTGCACAGTCCCCGACCATGTGAACTATCGTCCGGTAGTGGACAAGTTCCTGAACCTGTACGAACCGATAGACCATCAACCGCAGGAGGGAGACTTCTCGCACATACAATCATTGGTACGGCACATCTTCGGGGAACAATACGAGTTGGGAATGGACTATCTGCAACTGCTATACCTGCAACCGATTCAGAAGTTGCCTATCCTGCTGTTGGTATCGGAGGAACGCAACACGGGCAAAAGCACGTTTCTGAACTTCTTGAAAGCCCTGTTTCAGAACAATGTCACATTTAACACCAACGAGGACTTCCGCAGCCAGTTCAATTCCGACTGGGCTGGCAAACTCCTTATCGTTGTGGATGAGGTGTTGCTCAACCGCAGGGAGGACAGCGAGCGGTTGAAGAACCTCAGTACCACACTCTCCTACAAAGTGGAAGCCAAAGGCAAAGACCGTGACGAAATCGGCTTCTTCGCCAAATTCGTGCTGTGTTCCAATAACGAGTATCTGCCTGTCATTATAGACGCAGGGGAAACACGCTATTGGGTGCGCAAGATTGACCGTTTGCAATCCGATGATACCGACTTCATGCAAAAGTTAAAAGCGGAGATACCTGCTTTCCTCTATCATTTGCAGCACAGGGAACTATCCACCAAGAAAGAGAGCCGTATGTGGTTTGCCCCGTCACTTCTGCACACAGATGCCTTGCAGAAGATTATCCGCAGCAACCGCAACAGATTGGAGATAGAGATGTGCGAACTTATACTTGACATCATGGCAAGTACGGGTATCGACACTTTCTCTTTTTGCTGCAACGACATTCTCACGTTGTTGGCAAATACGTATGTCAAGGCGGAGAAACACCAAGTGAGGAAGGTATTGCAGGAGTGTTGGAAGCTCACGCCCGCCCACAACACCCTCACATATACCACCTACCAAGTGGACTATAATCGGGAATGCCGTTACTCCCCACTTCGCAGGACAGGAAGGTATTACACCGTGACAAGAGCTTTTTTAGAAGCACTATATTATTTGGATGAAATGATGAATAAGTATATAAAAGTATTGGAATACAGACTGCTACTTTTTCATCAATCTTTCATCAAAGACATTTTGCTGATGAAAAGAGAAAGAAACCACCAATATCCTTTCTCTTTCGGTGAATGTTTTGATGAAAGCATGATGAGTGGCTATCGTATTGATATACAATAAGAATATTATCCCATTCATCAAATCATCGCTTTATCAACCATCATCAAATCCGTAGGAACATTATGAACATTCAAGAAGCAAAAACAATCAGACTGACAGACTATCTGCAAAGTTTAGGTTACAGCCCCATCAAGCAGCAGGGCAAAAGCCTTTGGTACAAATCACCGTTCAGGGAGGAAACGGAAGCATCGTTCAAGGTGAACACCGAACTCAACCAATGGTACGATTTCGGAACAGGCAAAGGCGGTAATATCATCGCTTTGGCGCAGGAACTTTACGGTTCGGACTATGTGCCGTACCTGCTTGGCAAGATAGCTGAACAAGCACCGCACGTCCGTCCCGTGTCTTTCTCTTTTCGTCAGCAGGCATCCGAACCGAGTTTCCAACATTTGGAGGAGAGAGAACTCACGCACCCTGCATTGCTTCGCTACTTGCAGGAGCGTGGAATAAACACCGCATTGGCACAGGCTGAATGTAAGGAACTGCACTTCGTCCATAACGGCAAACCTTATTTCGCCATCGGGTTCCCGAATGTGGCAGGAGGCTATGAGATGCGCAACCATTTCTTCAAGGGTTGCATCGCCCCAAAGGACATCAGCCATATCCGACAGTCGGGAGAACCGAGAGAAAAGTGTCTCGTATTCGAGGGAATGACGGACTATCTTTCATTCCTCACCTTGCGGATGAAGAACTGTCCGACCATGCCCAATCTTAACGGGCAGGATTACGTCATTCTCAATTCCGTTTCCAATGTCTCCAAAGCCATTGACGTGCTGCATGGATACGAGCATATCCACTGCCTGCTCGACAATGACGAGGCAGGGCGGAAAGCATATTGGGAACTGGAAAAAGAGTTTGCCGGACGCATCCGCGACTTTTCCAGCAACTACAACGGACACAAAGACCTGAACGATTACCTGTGCGGAAAACGGCAGAATTTAACCGTTAGTCCACCGCCACGAACCATCGTTAAGCCCAAGAAGAAAGGATTGGGACTATGAACCAACGGAGTAATAAACGGGAGCTGCCCGAAATTCATTCACTGAAGATTGGGAGGTAGCAAGTTTGTGTTTCGGGTGTCCCGAAACAGCTTGCTATCCGTTACGAACTTTTGTCCATAACCCAATCCCGTTGGTCTATACAGTATAATCAGTAACATAATTAGAAGAAATGTAATATGGAACATAAAGAAGATAAGAAACGTAACAAGGGCGGTCGCCCGAAAAAGGAAACGGCAGAAAAACTGAGCTATCGCATCGGTGTGAAGATGGCGGCAGCCGACTACTTCCGTCTGCTGACACAGGCGTATGAGGCGGGCATATCGCCAAGCGAGTACATGAGGGAATGTTTCCGTAACGGTCATGTGAAGGAACGTCTGTCGGAGGAACACGCCGGATACATACGCCAACTCTGCGGCATGGCGAACAACCTCAACCAACTTGCTCACAAGGCTAACGCCGGAGGCTTCTCGGAAGTCCGTTGGGATTGCAAGGTGGCGGTGGCAAGGATTCATGAACTGATAAGCAAGATAGGGATATGATGGCGAAAATCGTAAAGGGAAGCGACTTCAAGGGAGTGGTGGACTACATCCTTGACAAAGGGAAGGGCACGCAGGTGGTGGCATACGACGGCTTGTTCATGGAAAACAAGGAAACCATCGCTATGAGTTTTAACATTCAGTCACAGATGAACGGCAAGGTGTCGAAGCCTGTCGGACATATTGCGTTGAGTTTCTCCAAAGAGGATGAAGCACAGCTGACCAATCGTGTAATGGCAGGTATCGCCCTTGAATACATGGAACGGATGGGCATCCGGAACACACAGTTTTTCATCGCCCGTCACTTCGATAAGGAGCATCCGCACGTGCATATAGCCTTCAACCGCATCGACAACAACGGCAATACCATCTCAGACAGGAACGAGCGTCTGCGTAGTACCCGTATCTGCAAGGAGCTTACCAAGAAATACGGTCTGCATATGTCGGATGGCAAAGAGAACGTCAAGCGTGACCGCCTGAAAGAGCCGGACAAGACCAAATACGAGCTTTACGACATTCTTAAAACCGAAGTCAGCAGGTGCGGCAACTGGAACGTGCTTGTCGCCAACCTGAAACGTCAGGGCGTGGAAGTACATTTCAAGCACAAGGGGCAGACGGATGAGGTGCAGGGTGTCGTATTCACCAAGAACGGCTACCACTTCAACGGTTCCAAGGTGGACAAGTGTTTCAGCTACTCCAAGATTGATGCGGCATTGCAGCGCAATAGGCATGAGGAACGTATGAGAATGATACCAAGAGGCCAAGAAGCCTACACTCCGACCGTATCGCTTGACACTGCCAAAGGAGAGCTTTTCAATGGTTCGTTGGGCTTGTTGAGCAGTAATGTTTCATCCGGCAACCCCGCCGATGCGGAGGCCAATCTGGAAATGGCGGAGATACTGCGGAGGAAGAAAAAAGCAAAACGTAGGCGAGGAATGAGATTATAAACAGCTGTTTACCAACTAAAACCAATCAAAGTGGAATAAATATATTACCTTTGCAGATGCTAACAAATTGAGTCCTACTTATGACCAAAGACTTGAATAGAGAATACAAACATCTGCTACTTTCCCGGAGAATCGACAGCGAATCTCCGGACTATAATTTATTGCAGCGTCACATAAGGATTCTCTCACAATCCGGTGCGATGCAGTACCAAGCCTTTACCATATACGACAATTTTCGGTTTGAACACGCATACGTGTCGGAATACCATAAGCGTCTGTTCGGGAACGGGGAAACGGAAGTGCATCCCGATGACTTGGATGATGTGCTGCAAAATGTGATTGCCACACTCAGACATGTGTTTCAAGGCAACAGGAATGTCGCCAACATGAAAGTAGTGCGGGAATACAGGGCGAAAATAGGCGATAGATTCAGGCGTGTCACGGAAACGTTGCAGGTTTTGGAAACAGACCACATGAGAAATGTCTGGTTGGTTTTGTGTATTCTGGAAATATCCCCAAACCAGCAACCGCCGTTCACGGTCAATTACCAGATTATCAACACCGCCACGGGAGAAATGTTTTCGCCACAGACCAAGTATCTCCAAAGCAAATTCATATTGACAAGGCGGGAATTAGAAATTCTCAACCTTATTGCACAAGGGAAATTGAGCAAGGAAATGTCAGAACTGTTGCACATCAGCGTGCATACCGTGGACACCCATCGCCAACGCATATTGGAGAAACTGAATGTTGACAATTCGCACGAGGCTGTGCGCTGCGCCCTGTCACTTGGATTGATAGAATACTGATATTTCAGTATTTCCCATTTTGGTGGAACGGGATAATTTTGCAGCAAAAAAACTGCAAGATTATGTACAAGAAACTTATCATACTGTTGCTTGGCACTTTGTCTTTTTCTGCAATTCATGCGCAGAATTTTCAGACAGTCAAGGGGACAGTAAGGGAAAAAGACAGGGATGAGACCATTCCCTACGCAACAATCATGCTTTCGGGCAACGGTCGTACAATAGGCTGCACGACCGATTCTTTGGGACACTTTGCCTTGGGTCGTGTCCCAGTGGGACGCTACGACCTTACGGCAAGTTTCGTGGGCTACGAGTCTGTAGTCATCAAAGAGCTTCTTGTAAGCGGTGGCAAGGAAATGTTCGTTGAAGTGGAGATGCGTGAAAGCCCTACGGCTCTTGAAGAAGTGGTTGTGCATCCCCGAATCAACAAGCAGGAACCGATAAACGACATGGCTCTTGGGGGACGTATGCTCAGCGTGGAGGAAGCTGGACGTTATGCCGGTGCAGCGGATGACCCAGCCCGGTTGGTCGCATCCTTTGCCGGGGTGGCACAGAATATAGGCAACAACGGCATCACGGTGCGGGGCAACGCCCCGAAATTCCTGCAATGGCGCATGGAGGGCGTAGAGATTCCCAATCCTAACCACTTCGCCGATGTCACAAGCTTTGGAGGCGGAGGCTTTACGGCATTGAGCAGTCAGGTATTAGGCAATTCCGACTTCTTCACGGGGGCGTTTCCGGCGGAGTACAGCAATGCCTTGTCGGGCGTTTTCGACATGTATATGCGGCGGGGAAGCAGTGCGGACTATCGTCACGCCTTTCAGGTTGGCTCTCTCGGCATCGAGGCTGCATCCGAAGGTCCGTTCAAGAAAGGTTACGGCGGCTCCTATCTGTTCAACTATCGTTATTCCACGCTTTCGCTTCTCTCGTTCATGCTTCCCGAGGATGCCGACGGGACGGACTATCAGGATTTGTCGTTCAACATCTTCCTGCCTACCGGAAAGGCCGGTACGTTCTCTTTGTGGGGTGTCGGACTGATAGACCGCTCGGGCACAACACCCGAAACAGACCGCAGTAAGTGGAAGTATGAGCAGGACAGGCAGAATCAGGATGTGAAGCAGTATATGGGAGCAGCCGGCATCAAGCATAAGATATATGTGGGCGACGGGGCACATATCCAGTCCACATTGGCAGCAACGGCAAACAGGATGGATATGCACACCGAACTGGTCGGGGACAACACCGAACTGCTTCCCAAGAATGTTGTCCGTAGCACTTACCTGAATTTCATAGCGTCAAGCTATATTCAGAAGCGTTTCAGCCGTATGCATACCAACCGCACGGGCTTCCGTTGGACGGGACTCCAATACGACCTTGCGTTTGCCGATGCGTCCGGACACTTGGGCGATTTGGTCAGCATTGCTGACGAATCCGGTTTCAGCTCGCTGGTGAACGCCTACACGGAGTCTATGCTTCATTTCGGCGACAGAATGGAGATGAACATCGGCATCGCCGGACAGTGGTTCACGCTCAACGGTCATTATACCATCGAACCACGGCTCAGCATGAAGTGGAAGTTCGCTCCCCGCCAGTCTTTCTCCATTGCCTACGGCATGCACAGCCGTCTGGAAATGCTGAACTACTATTTCACCAAAGACGGCAATGGCAGGATAGTCAATAAAGACCTCGACTTCACCAAAGCGCACCATGTGTCGCTCGGTTATGATTTGTCCATAAACGAGAACATGCACCTGCGGATAGAGCCATACTTCCAGTGGCTCTACGATGTGCCGGCGATTCCGGGAAGCACATTCTCGATGATTAACCTGCAAGGCAATGAGGATTGGTTCATCTCCGACCGCTTGGAGAACGAGGGCAATGCCATGAACTACGGCGTGGACATCACGTTTGAACGGTATATGTCACAAGGGCTCTATTACATGGCGACAGCCTCGCTATACGATTCAAAATACCGTACATCCAACAGTGGTAAATGGTTCAACTCTCGTTACAACCGCCACTTTACGGTCAATCTTCTTGCCGGAAAAGAATGGATGCTCGGTAGTAACCGACAAAACATATTGGGTTTGAGTGGAAAAATCACCATACAGGGAGGCGACCGCCATTCTCCCATAGACTTGGAAAATTCTTTGTTGCAGCAAGATGCCGTTTACGATGAAAGCAATCCCTATTCATGCCGGTTCAACCCGATGGTATTGGCACACCTGACCTTGAGCTACAGAATCAACCGTCGGAAAGTGGGCCACGAGTTCGCTGCAAAACTGATAAACGTCACGGGATATAAGGACTACTACGGTCACCGCTACAATTTCCGGGACAATACGGTCGAGGCAGAGCGTGAAGCCAATATCCTGCCGAATATCAGTTATAAAATCCATTTCTGAATATGAAACGACATACAGCAGGCACAAGGCATTTCCGTTCGTTGATTGCAACAGGCTATCTGTTAATGGGCTTGCTGGCAGGAGGCATCATGTACCTGTGGCTTCAAGAATGGCATGAGCTTGAAGCGTTGGAAACAGAGAACCGGCGTATAAACGTTTTCCGTCAGGAGATACATCATACCTATGCCCAGACAATAAAAATTTCCCTTTTGGGTGAAACCGTCTTGGAATGGGAAGACGAGGATGTGCAGGCCTACCATCGGAAGCGGTTGGAGGTGGATAGTATGTTGTGCCGTTTCAAAGCAATTTATCCGGCAGAACGCATCGATAGAGTATGCCATCTTCTTGAAGATAAGGAACAGCAGATGCGTCTCATTGTTCAGGTACTCGATAAGCAGGAGACCATTAATGAACGGATTGCCGAATGTGTACCCGTCATCGCATGGAAGAGCGCACAGGAGAAGCCGAAAAAGGTAAAACGCAAAGGATTGTTCGGGCTGTTCGGCAAAAAGAAGAAGCCGGAACCGACTGCCACAACAACCATGCTTTACACGCTCAACCGTGACATGATAGCGAGGCAGAAGGCACAGAGCCGCCAGTTGTCGGAACATGCCGATAGCCTTGCCGCACGAAACGCGGAACTGAACCGCCAACTGCAAACATTAATCGGGCAGATGGACGAGAAAGTTCAAACCGACCTTTTGAAAAGGGAAACGGAGATAACCGCCATGCGTGGACGGTCTTTCCTACAAATCGGAGGGCTGACGGGGTTTATCATTCTTCTGCTGGTAATATCCTACATCATCGTCCACCTGAACGTCAAGCGTATCAACCGGTACAAGAAAGAAACCTCGAAACTGATAGGACGACTGGAGGAATCCGACCGTCGAAACGGCAAACTTATCTCCGACCGTCAGAAAATCATGCACACCATCACCCATGAACTGCGCACACCGCTTACAGCCATACACGGCTATGCGGAACTGATACAAGGTTATGGAACGGTAGAAGCCCGACACCATGCGGAAAGCATCCTGCAAGCATCCAAACGGATGATTGCCATGCTCAACTCGCTATTGAGTTTCTTCCGGTTGGAAAGCGGAAAAGAAAGGATGAATATCGCCCCGTTTAGACTGCAAAGTGTGGCGGATGCGCTGGAAGCAGAGTTCCGACCTATGGTGGAAAAGAAAGATTTGAAGCTCACAGTGGAGAACAGTGCGGATGTTATCCTCATGGGTGACAGGGAGCGCATCATGCAGGTAGGTGACAACCTGCTTTCCAATGCCATCAAGTATACGCCGGCCGGAAAAGTGTCATTGAAAACGAGTTATGGCAACGGCACGCTTTCAATCACGGTGGAGGACACGGGTAGTGGCATGAGCGAGGAAGAACGGCACCGGGTGTTCAGGGAGTTTGAACGGCTCTCGAATGCCGCCACGCAGGACGGCTTCGGGCTGGGTCTGTCCATAGTCAAACGCCTTGTAGACTTAATGCACGGTACAATCCGACTGGAAAGTGAAAAAGGCAGAGGTAGCCGTTTCATCGTGGAAATTCCTATGAATACGGCAGATAGTATTACAAGTGAGGAAGAGAACAATCCGAAAAGCCATTTTGAGCGTTCGTTCTCCGTCATGGTACTGGACGACAACGACATTCTTCTTTCGATGGTAAGAAATATGTACGCCCACTGCGGCATCCGTTGTGATGCGTGCGACAATACGGGCGACTTGATGGAGGCCATACGTACACGGAATTATGATTTTCTGATTACCGACCTGAAAATGCCCGAGACAAACGGCTACGAGGTGTTGGAATTGTTGCGCTCATCCGACATCGGCAATTCCAAAACCATTCCTGTCATTGTGGCAACCGCATCCGGCAGTTGTACCGAAGATGAGTTGCTGGCATACGGTTTCACCGCCTGCCTGTTCAAGCCTTTCGACATGGCGGAACTGATGGCAGTTTCAGAGAAATGCCTTTCGCAGAGAACTGACAAGGAGGAACAACTCGATTTGTCCTCTTTGCTTGCCTATGGGGATAAAACTGCCATGCTCGACCGCCTGATAACCGAAACGAAAAAAGATATGCACGCCATGAGGGAAACCGTTGAACGGCTTGACCGCAAGGCGTTAGACGGACAGGTACACCGTCTGCGCAGTTCATGGGCGGTAATACGTGCGGACAGACCATTATGGAAACTGCATGAATTGTTGCACCGTAATGAAAAATGCTCCGATGATGAACTACGCCATTCCGTAAACGAAGTATTGAGCACGGGTACGGCGATAATCGAACTGGGGGAAAAGGAAAAGAAGGAGGACGACAGATGAAAGTGTATGTGATTGAGGACAACCCCGTCTATAACGATTATGTCTGCAACTTGCTG
>OJOL01000996.1_pt1 | contig 19028 bp, 15 predicted proteins | sample 1598121 | NCBI WGS metagenome assembly OJOL01 (sample SAMN01915219, study PRJEB22387) | human gut metagenome | isolation source: stool | host: Homo sapiens | place: USA
AAATAAAAAAATTTATCCTGCAAGATTGTTTCAAGAATCAACTTGTCGGCACACTTGTCAGAATTCAGATTGATTTTTTATCATCAAAAACGCTCTTGTGATAGGGTATCAATCTGGCAGTGATTTGTCAAGTGCGGGATTTTTGCATACATATGTCAAAATCCCACAGGATAACAGCGTATAAAAAGTAAATTACCCAAAATATTCATTAAGCTGTGCAATAAATTCCTCCGGCACTTTCCGTTCAAACGGAAAGCTTTCAATATTTCCCAGTCTGTCTGCAATATAGCCGAGCAGAACTGCACTTCTCTCCAGTGACCAGTCTGACAGCAGTGCAATGGTGTCGTGACGGGTATGCATGCCAAACCCATCTCTGTTCAGCGTCATTGCAGGGATTCCTTTCCATGCAAAAGTATTGGAATCACTTCCCCATATCTGGTTCTTCGTTGACATTCCGATACCGATTTCATGAGCCATATATGTGAGTATACTGCAGACAGACGCATCACCGGTGATCCCTGCCACAGTTCCGCCAACAAGCTGTCCGGCAAGATCTACATTCATGTTAAAACGATGTGCCGAAAGTTCATTTTCATGAATTTTGATATAATTCTGACTTCCCAGCAGACCTTTCTCTTCTGCTCCAAACCATATGAATTCCATTGTTCTGCGTGGTCTGTGTGCATGGAAATATCTGCACAGTTCCATAATGATTGCTGCTCCGGACATATTATCATACGCCCCCGGTCCCTCCGGAACAGAATCATAATGTGCAGTCAGAGTCAGGATTTCCTCTGCCTTATCTGTCCCCTCGATACGTGCCACTACATTACGGGATGTACATGTTACTGTCTCCTGCTCTACAGATAAACATACCTGAGATGCACCCTTCGTCACCAGTTCGATGGCATCTTTGTAATGAATGCTTACGCCAGGAATCCTGTTATCATAATTGACGGCTTCTCTTCCTGCTTCCTTTTTCTCTTCTCCCGGCAGATTCTTTGGCAGAGCGTATGCACGTGGAACCAGATCCACGCCTTCATCTAACGGAGAACCTGCAATACTGATGAATCCCACAGCACCGGCTTTCACCAGCTTCCGGTACATATCTTTTCTCACTGGATCATTTACCATAACAATCTTTCCGCTGACATGTGCAAGGCTGATATCATCACCGTTCTCTGCATACGCAAATGGTGCTTCCAGCCCGTCCTCTGCTGTGTTTCCGCATCTTCCATATCCGGTTACTGTGTATTCTTTTGTGTATGGCTCTGTTACTTTCAGCTTTGCTTTTTTTATCTGAAAGGTATCAAAAGAAAATTCTTCCAGATGACTCTCCACGCCAAAACTGTCCAGAGTTTTCTGAATCCTTTCTGCTGCTTTTTCTTCTCCTGCAGTTCCTGCCTCTCTGATATAATCAAAATCTGCCAGAAATTCCAATTGACGCTTTCCACTGATCTCATTTGTATTCATAATCGTAAAAACCCTTTCCCTTTTCTTGAATTGCTATAGAAAAGACCTTTTTCTTCTGATAATATGATGTCAGGGCCAAAAGGTATTTTAACCCTGATATCATAATACTTATCATAGCAAAAAGGTCTTCAATTTAATAAACTGTATTTTTATTTCAGACTGTCAAAATATTCATCCCATGGTTTCGGTTCGTTGTCTTCTTCCTCTTCTTTTGGTGATGAATCATTCTGCTCTTTTTTATCATCCATATCTGTCTGAACATTCTGTATTTCTGTGCTGTCCGTAATATTCTGTTCATCTTCGTTTTCATAAGAAACCGATTCTTCCGGCACACGCCAGAACTGCTGCGGATGCGTCTGATCTTCCTGTGGCTGTTCACTCTGTGAATGGCTGTCAAACATAGGATTCACATAGTCTCGTGCCACACGTTCTTCTTCCTCTTTCTGCACTTTAAGCTCCCCTGTCAGATCACGATAGAACATTACTTCTGTCATGGCCATATATGGAAATATCCACAAGAGTGCAATATAGAATGTAAAAACAGAAAGAAACATCAATGGGATAAAGCTTATCTTCAGCATCAGATATCTTCCGAAGTTTCCATGCATCATCTCCAGACTCTCTTTCATAGCCTCTGTACTTTTCAATTCCGGCTTATCTGCCAGAATATAATAAGTCATCTCCAGAGGAATGACCAGAATCTGATAAACAATCATTCCAACGATCATCAGAACAACACCTGTATACAGCCAAGTGATCAGCACCTCCACAGAAGCATCTTCACCCGGAAGATTCGCATTACTGTAAATCGTATAGGGCAGCATGGTAAGCAGATTCAGTACTGCCATAAAAAATCCGGCAACGATCACTCTGTCCGGATGATGTCTGTAAAAATAAAACAGGTCATTTAATGAATATACTTTCCCTCTGGCAATATTCAGATACATATAATTCATACCTGCCGCTACCACATTGATCAGCAGAGTCAGAATAAATGTAAATGCATACGACAGCACAATATCAATTGTTTCCTCTCCCGGAAATAAAGCCGAGGATATCATGCTGCTGATTAGGGCCAGCGCCTGAACTGCAACAAATGCCAAGATCAGTATCCCATATTTTCCTGACATGGCCTGCTTCGCATAGTTTTTTAATTCACGTCTCGATGTCATGTAATTCTCCTAAATCAGTCTGCCAGACCAAAGGCATCATGTACTGCATTCATTGCGCGCACGCCGTCCTTTTCATTGATCAGAACTGTCACACGAATCTCGGATGTAGAGATCATATTGATGTTTACGCCCTCATTATAGAGGCTCTCAAACATCTTTGCAGCTACTCCGGGATTACTCATCATTCCTGCACCTACGATGGAAAGCTTCGCAATATTTCTCTCAGAATGAAGCTCTGCAAATCCAAGTCTTGCCTGATTTGCATCCAGAACTGCAACTGCATCATCCAGATCATTTCCATCGACTGTGAAAGAAATATCCTTTCTGCCCGCACGTCCGATAGACTGCAGGATCACATCTACATTAATATTCTTCTTCGCAAGGGTATCAAATAATTTAAAAGCTACACCCGGCTCATCCTTTAATCCGATTACCGCAATTCTCACTGCATCTGTATCCAGCGCAACACCGCTGATCAACATTCTCTCCACTGTAACTTCCTCCTTTACCACAGTTCCTTCACTGTTGTTTAAACTTGAACGTACCACAAGCGGCACGCCATATTTCTTCGCCATCTCCACAGAACGGTTGTGAAGCACACCTGCCCCGAGAGTCGCAAGGTCAAGCATTTCATCGTAAGTGATCTCTTTGAGCTTTCTTGCTTTCGGAACCTTACGCGGATCTGCTGTGTAAACACCATCTACATCTGTATAGATTTCACAGGCATCTGCATGAAGAGCAGCCGCAAGAGCAACCGCTGTTGTGTCAGAACCGCCTCTTCCAAGAGTCGTATAATCATCATACTTGTCAACTCCCTGGAAGCCGGTAACTATTACAATCTTTTTGCTGTCCAGCTCTCTTCTGATACGCTCTGTATCAATTCTTTTTAAACGTGCATTTCCATGACTGCTTGTCGTATGCATGGAAACCTGAAAAGCATTCAGGGAAACCGCAGGAACTCCCAGTTTATCCATCGCCATTGCCATCAGTGCAACAGACATCTGTTCTCCGATGGTAAAGAGCATATCCATCTCTCTTTTCGGCGGTTTCTCATTGACATCCCTTGCCATAGTGATCAGTTCATCCGTATATTTCCCCATTGCGGACAGAACGACAACCACGTCATTTCCTTTTCTGTACTCTTCTATACAGCGGCTGGCAACATTAAAGATACGTTCTTTATTTGCAACCGATGTACCGCCAAATTTCTTGACAATCAACATTGTTTTACTTCCTCCATAATAAGTTTACAGGAAAGAGAAGATTCTCATATCTTCCCTTTCCTGTTCTGTTTACAGTAATCACTGTACAAATATTTATCTGAAGTATTGTATCAGTGTCCACCTTATCAGGCACACTATATGATACACGAAATCTGTCAGTTTATCAATCTTTAACTCGAATCTTTGCAAGTACCTGATCTCCGATCTGAGCCAGTTTCTCTTCAAATGCTCCCTGTGTCATTTCATCAGTGATAAATGCACATTCCTGTGGAAGCTGTCCCAGGCTGATGATCTCAACATCACCAAATACCTTCTTCGCTTCTTCTGCTGCTTCTTTTTTGATTCTCACAAAAAATCTTCCTGTCACTTCATCCAGTGGTTTCAGTACTGCCGGAGTGCTGTTCCAGTTTGTCACAATATTAACATGGAGATGTTTTGCGGCATCCACAATATCACCAACTACAGCACTTGCTGTAGGCAGTTTACCTGCACCGCTTCCATAGAACATGGCATCTCCAAGCATATTTCCATGTACAAATACTGCATTAAACACATCATTTACACTGTAAAGAGGGCTGTTCTGGCCGAGCATAAACGGTGCTACCATTGCATAACAGGTTCCGTCTGCCAGTCTGCGGCTGGTTCCAAGAAGTTTGATGGTTCTGCCAAGCTTTGCAGCATACTCCATATCTTCAGGTGTGATTTTTGTAATTCCCTCTGTATAAATATCTTCAAAATCAAAATATCTCTCATAAGCAAGAGAGGAAAGGATTGCGATCTTACGGCATGCATCGTATCCTTCCACGTCGGCGGTAGGATCTGCCTCTGCATAACCCTTCTGCTGTGCTTCCTTTAATACAGTGTCAAATTCACAGCCTTCTGTGATCATCTTATAAAGCATGTAGTTGGTAGTTCCGTTCAGGATACCTGTTACTTCGTCAATCTCATCTCCTGTAAGGGAAGAATTGATGACACGAATGATCGGGATTCCGCCGCCACAGCTTGCTTCAAATAAGAAGTTAATGCTCTTTTCCTTTGCAATATCCATCAGCTCGCGGCCATGCTTTGCAACCAGAGCCTTATTGGAAGTGCAGACATTCTTTCCTGCCAGAAGTGCCTTCTTTACAAAAGTATAAGCAGGCTCCACACCGCCCATAACCTCTACTACAATATCTACTTCCGGATCACTGACGATCTGTTCATAATCATGGACCAGAACCTTCTCTACCGGCTGTCCCGGAAAATCACGAAGATCCAGAACATATTTTACATGAAGTTCCTGTCCGGCACGTCTGGAAATGCTCTCTTTATTTTCATTTAATACTTCAAATACACCGCTTCCAACTGTGCCATATCCTAAAATTGCTACATTGATCATTTTCTTTTACTCCCTGCCTAATATTTTCAGATAATGAATTCCTTCATTCTGTTCAATCGTCTCTACCATTGCTTCTGCATCTCCCTCGCCCGGAAGAATGTCCACACTCAGAGTAAGTGTGGCAATCCCATTGATAGGAATACTCTGATGAATGGTGAGAATGTTTCCATGAAACCGTGCAATCGTCTGCAGGACAACCGACAAAAGCCCCGGTTCATCATCCATCTGGATAATAAAGGTGATCGTCTTTCCCCTTGTCTCTTCATGAAATGGAAAAATATCATCTTTGTATTTGTAGAAAGAGCTTCTGCTGATTCCTGTGCGCTCTGCTGCATCCTGTACAGTGTCCACTTTGCCGGAGTCCAGAAGCTTCTTTGCCTCCACCACCTTCAGCAGGACTTCCGGAACTGCTCGTTCCCTCACTACAAAATATTTCTTTTTCTCTGTTACTGGTTTCTGCATATCAATTTACCTGTCCGTTCTTTAAAGACATTTGTTTTTACACACTGGATATATTATCACACCACACAAAAATACGCAAGAAATATATTCTGCTGAATCATTGTGTAAAATCATTATGCCTCAACACGAAAAAGGCTGTCCTGATTTCAGACAGCCTTTTTTATTCTTTTATTTCTTCAGTGCGATCCATTTCAGATATGCATTGATGAAAATATCAATTCCTCCGTCAAGTACTGCATCCACATTTCCGGTCTCCTCGTTTGTACGATGATCCTTTACCATGGTATATGGCTGCATAACATAAGAACGGATCTGATTTCCCCATCCGATATCTGTCACCTCACCGCGGATACCAGAGAGTTTTTCCTCTGCCTCCTGCTGCTTGAGAAGATACAGCTTGGCTTTCAGCATCTGCATGGCTTTATCTTTATTCATGTGCTGAGAACGTTCATTCTGACACTGTACCACGATTCCGGTAGGATAATGTGTGATACGGATGGCAGATGATGTCTTGTTGATATGCTGACCGCCGGCACCACTGCTTCGATAAGTATCAATACGGATCTCATCGTCATTGATCTCTACATCCAGATCCTTCTTGATATCCGGCATAACATCACAGGATACAAAAGATGTCTGTCGCTTACCTGCTGCATTGAAAGGAGAAATACGCACCAGACGGTGAACTCCCTTCTCTGATTTCAGATAACCGTAAGCATTTGTTCCGTTTACCTGGAAAGTAACAGATTTGATACCTGCCTCATCGCCGTCCAGATAATCCAGCACTTCCAGGGTAAATCCTTTCTTATCTGCCCAGCGACTGTACATACGGTAAAGCATACCGCACCAGTCACAGGCCTCTGTTCCGCCTGCACCTGCATTCAGCTTAATGATAGCATTCTCACTGTCATATTCTCCGGAAAGAAGTGTCTTGATACGGATATTGTCAAAATCCTTCTGAAACTCATCCAGCATTTCCTGAATCTCAGGAATCAGTGCAGGATCGTTCTCCTCATATCCCATCTCGATCATGGTTTCCATATCTTCCATCTGTGTAACCAGATTCTGATAGGTCTCCATGTCATCTTTCATGTCTTTTAATTCTTTCATTTTCTTCTGGGAAACTTCTGCATCATCCCAGAAATCAGGCGCTTCCATTTCGCGCTCTAATTCTTCGACCTTCTGCTCTTTGTTAGCCAGGTCAAAGTGAATCCCTCACTTCCACTAATGGTTCTGTATAAGTCGCAAGAATGCTCTTGAACTGGTCTAATTCAACCACAGCTTCACCCACTTTCTTATTATAAATATTCTCTGTCGGACTCCCTGTGGATAACCGACTGAATTGCTATAGATTATAGCAGTCCTAGTAAATAATTCGTTTAAAATAATACCATATCTTTAAGCAAATTACAAACAAAGAATTACCCACAGTGTGAAATGATCATTTATCGTTACATTTCACACTGTGGGTAATCATACTTTACACTGAATTGCGCATAAAGCCTGTATAATTTACGAGAAGAAGCTCTCTGCAACACTGATATCTGCAATATATCCCACTGTTCCTGTCATATAGATAGTTCCGTCCTCTTCCATATCGATCTGTATCATTCCGCCCGGCTGATTTACATTAATACGGGATTCTACCAGCCCCAGCTTATAGGCTGCCGCTGCTGCCGCACAGCTTCCTGTTCCGGAAGCCTTTGTATATCCGGAACCTCTTTCCCAGATTTCAATCTCCAGATTTCCCTTGTCGACCTGACGGCAGATCTGCAGGTTCATTCTCTCCGGAAATTCATCTGCATTCTCCACATAAGGTCCCAGATTCTTTACAGCTTCTGCACTTACATTGTCTGTAAAAATAATGCAGTGTGGATTACCAACTGTCAGGCAGGTAGCCTTGTATTCTTTTCCATGGAATACGAAATTCTCCTTAATTACTTCACGAACTTCACCGGAAACAGGGATATCGCTGGAGATAAAAGATGGTTTTCCAATGTTTACTTTAAATTCCGTTGCCCGGCTGTTCAGGCATTCCACATGAATCGTGCCTGACATAGTTTCAATGTCAAATTTTTTCTCAGTAATATATCCATTGTCCATCAGATATTTGGCAAAAATACGCACGCCGTTTCCACTGATGGCAGTTTCACTTCCGTCTGCATTAAAAATACGCACACCCAATTTCCCATCAATTTCTACCGGTCCATAGAGCACACCGTCAGCGCCAAGCCCAAATCCTCTCTGGCAGAGAAGTGCAATCTTCTTTCCCTGAAGCTGTACCTGATTTTTCTTCGGATCAAGAATCAGATAATCGTTTCCAAGTCCCTGATATTTACTCATAATAATTGTATTTGCCATAACCATATCTCTCCTTCTGATTTATAATCCCGGATACTTCCCGCTTTTGTATCTGCATCGATAATCAATTGTCGGGCAATCTTTCCAACTCACTTCGCCACTTGTCTGAGTCCCCACCCACTGCTTATTGCTCTTCGCAATTGAAGCAGGGGACTTACTTGATTCGGTTAAATTTTGTGTCAGGCAATTTTCTCATATCACATCCTGACTTTACAGTCATTATATTCTATTATTTTTACCATGTATATAGAGTAAAATGCTTGAAATATTGCAAAAAATGCTCTGTAAGTGTTACAAAAAAGACCATTATATCAGTTCTCTGATATAACAGCCTTACAGCAGCATCACTCCTCTCTGTTCAGTTTTCTATTTCTTTACCCTATTTCGAAATAGTTACAAAGTTTTTACGATTACTTTGTAATTGCATGATACTATTATCGTGTAATAATGTCAATATCTTTGTAGCATATTTTCTCAGAAATTATAAAATATATTCGTTACTATTTGTTACATTCTTAGTAATAATTGTACATTTGCGCATTAAATGATATGATTATACCATGAATCAAACTTTTCCCTCCGCTTATTGCTTTCCACTGCTTATTTCTTTTCACAATCTCCACAGGGGACTTGCTTGATTCGATTAAATAATCATTGCAGATATCGGAGGCAGATATGTTATTATCAGAACAGTTCTATCAGACAGAAAAAACAGGATACCTGAACGAACAATTCCGACTTTTTCATCTTAAAGACCAGACCAGAAAGGAATTCTCTTACCATTATCATGATTTTCACAAGGTAGTTATCTTCATCTCCGGCAAGGCTGCTTATCATATAGAAGGAAAAGCTTATCAACTGAAACCATGGGACATTCTTCTGGTAAACCGCCATGCCATCCACCGCCCGGAGATTGATCCATCTGTTCCATATGAACGTTTTATTCTCTGGGTCCAAAACGATATTCCCTGGCAGGAACTGCTGAAATGCTTCCAGAAAGCAAATGACCGAAGCTATAATCTGGTACGTCTGAACTCTGCTCTTCAGGAAAAGATGAAAGACATCCTGTTTGAACTGGAAAATTCTGCAAAATCCGATGAATATGGAAGGGAAATCCTGACACAGTCACTTTTTCTTCAGTTTATGGTTTATCTGAACCGTATCTTTCTGGAAAAGCAGTACATATTTGATAAAAAATCCTACACCTTTGACTCGCAAATTGCCAGTATCCTTCAGTATATCAACCACAATCTGAAAGAAGATCTGTCTGTAGAAACGCTTTCTGCCAGATATTATGTAAGCAAGTACCATCTGATGCGGAAGTTCAAACAAGAAACCGGCTATACCCTTCATAATTATATTGTAAACAAGCGGCTTCTTATGGCACGTACTCTGATCTCAAATGGAATGCCTGTGACAAAAGCAGCACAGGAAAGCGGGTTCGCAGAATACAGCACTTTTTCCCGGGCATACCGTAAACAGTTCAAAACCAACCCCAGCGAAGAACTGCCTCATTATAGCAATCCTCTAAAATAATATATCCACTACCTTTACACAACAATTCCATAACACAAAAAAGATGTAACCATGTCTGAAAGAATCTTTCTTCTCAGACATAATTACATCTTTTATTGTTCTCAGGTCGGACAGATATTCGCGCTCCGCTTACTGTTTCACTTTCTTCTTCGCTGTCGCACAGTAGAATACGAATCCCAGCAGTACCAGTGCCACGATCATCCATCCGGCCAGTGCTGCTGTTCCCAGACCTGCAAATTTATCATAGTAACCTTTCAGATAGATCACAATGATAATCGCCGGAATTCCATAGGCAACATAATTTTTCAGACATTTCGGGAATTTCATGCCTGTACCGGCATTCACCTCTGCAATGAAATTGTCCCATCCCCATCCGTTCTTTCTGGTACAAAACAGAAGGTAACCAAGACTTCCAAGAGGAAGAAGGTTATTAGAAACAATAAAGTCTTCCAGATCCATGATGTTGCTTCCATCTCCGAATGGCTGGAATCCGGAAAGTACATTGAATCCAAGCACACATGGAATGCTTAAGATCACAACAAGAACTGCGCAGACAACAACACTCTTTTTACGGTTCCAGCCAAACAGTTCCATATTAAACACGATCAGGTTCTCAAATACAGCAATGATCGTTGAAACCGCAGCAAATGTCAGAAACAGGAAGAACAGACTTCCCCACAAAGCCCCTCCGCTCATCTTTGCAAAAATATTGGGCAGAGTGATAAAGATAAGGCTTGGACCTGCATCCGGCTGGATTCCATAGGAGAAGCATGCCGGAATAATGATAAATCCTGCTGTCAGCGCAACAAAAGTATCGAGTACGGTGATGCTTACCGCCTCTCCGGTAAGGCTTCTGGATTTGTCCAGATAACTTCCGAAGATCAGCATGGCACCAATACCAATGGATAATGTAAAGAATGACTGACTCAATGCCGCAAATACTACATTACCAACTCCTGCTTCCTTAATCTTCTGAAAATCAGGAATCAGATAGAAGCGGATTCCTTCTCCCGCGCCTTCCATCATTACTGAATGAACCGCAAGGATCACCATAATGATAAGCAGTGCACTCATCATTACTTTGGAGATTTTTTCAATACCATTCTGCAATCCCATGAAACAGACTGCAAATCCGATCAGACAGATGATCACCATCCATAACATCATCGTCGGTGCATTTCCCAGCATGTCGGAAAAAGACTGTGTTACTGCTTCCGGAGTCGCTCCAACGAAATCTCCCCGCAGACTCTTCACACAATAGTAGATCATCCATCCTCCTACTGTTGTGTAAAACATCATCAGCATATAACATCCAATAATACCAATAAATTTCAATGGCTTCCAGCAGTTTCCTGCAGGTGCCAGTTTGTCAAAACATTTCGCAACACTTGTGTGGCTTCCCCGTCCTACCGCAAATTCTGCTACCAGAACCGGAATACCGAGAATAACCAGAAAACATAAGTAGATCAGGATAAAGGCCGCGCCTCCATATGCCCCGCAGATATACGGAAACTTCCACACGTTTCCAATACCGATGGCACATCCTGCTGACACCAGGATAAAACCAAGGCGTGAGCCGAAAGACTCTCTTTTCATACTGTTTTTCCCCCTTTATGGAATTGTTATGTGACTGTTCATCAATCATAATCACATAGCTGTGGATGTACTGAACAGTTCAGACAGATATTCACAATCTGCCAATTCAACGCGCTAACGTGTTTTTGCGCACGATAAAAGGGCCTCATGATTCAGCCCTTTTATTTTGCAGCAGACATGATCTGCTCACAATGTTCTGTTTACAAAATCATTACTGCCCGCTCTGTAGTAATGAACTCACCACTTATAGAAATGGGAATCTTCTCAACTGAGATAAACGAGTCAGGCCTTATTCTTACGTCCACAGCACTGTTTGTATTTCTTACCGCTTCCACATGGGCAGGGATCGTTCGGATATACTTTGATTTCTTTTCTCTGAACCGGTTTCTTAGGACCGGCACTGTCATCCTTGTTTGTTCCGGTAACTTTAGCTACCTGTTCACGCTCGATCTTCTGCTCTACATGTACATGGTACAGCATACGAAGAGTATCTTCCTGAATGGATGTGATCATCTCGTTGAACATATCAAATGCACTCATTTTATATTCAACAACCGGATCTCTCTGTCCATAAGCAGCAAGTCCGATACCCTGACGAAGGATTTCCATATCATCAATGTGATCCATCCACTTGCTGTCAATGCATTTCAGAAGTACAACTCGCTCTAATTCACGAAGCTGCTCCGGTTCCGGGAACTCTGCTTCTTTTTCTTCATAGAGCTTCACTGCCTCTTCTTTCAGTTCATGTCTGATCTCATCGCGTTTCTTGCCTTTTACACTCTCAGCTGTAAGCGGTCTGATCGGAATGATCGGAGTAAGAACACCGTTAAATTCATTCAGATCCCACTCTTCAGAATCTACATCATCAGAGAAACACATATCAACATAAGTATCCACTGTATCCTGGATCATCTTATAGATTGCTTCGCGCATATTCTCACCGTCGAGAACCTGACGACGTTCTTTGTAGATGATCTCACGCTGTTCATTGTTTACCTGGTCATAATCAAGAAGATTCTTACGGATACCAAAGTTGTTAAACTCAATCTTCTCCTGAGCTTTCTCAATTGCATTGGAAAGCATCTTGTGCTCAATCTGTTCATTCTCTGCAACACCAAGAGATGTAAAGATCTTCATCAGTCTCTCAGAACCGAACAGACGCATCAGGTCATCTTCCAGGGAAATATAGAAACGGGATTCACCCGGATCTCCCTGACGTCCGGAACGTCCGCGAAGCTGATTATCAATACGTCTGGACTCATGACGTTCTGTACCGATGATCATCAGACCACCTGCATTTCTTGCCACATCATCCAGCTTGATATCTGTACCACGACCAGCCATGTTAGTGGCGATCGTAACTGCTCCTGCCTGACCTGCCTGTGAGACAATCTCTGCCTCAAGTTCATGGAACTTGGCATTCAATACATTATGTTTGATTCCCTGTCTCTTCAGCATACGGCTGAGAAGCTCGGAAGTTTCAATCGTAATGGTACCGACCAGTACAGGCTGCTGTTTCGCATGAGCTTCCACTACAGCATTGACAACTGCGTTGAATTTCTCTTTCTTTGTCATATAAACAGCATCTTCATGGTCAACTCGGATAACCGGTCTGTTAGTCGGGATCTCTACAACGTCCATTGCATAGATATCACGGAATTCTTTCTCCTCTGTGACAGCTGTACCGGTCATACCGCCCTTCTTATCATATTTATTAAAGAAGTTCTGGAAAGTGATGGTTGCCAGAGTCTTGCTCTCACGTTTGATCTTAACATGCTCTTTCGCTTCGATTGCCTGATGAAGACCATCTGAGTAACGGCGTCCCGGCATGATACGTCCGGTGAATTCATCAACAATAAGGATTTCATCATCTTTAACTACATAATCCTGATCCTTATGCATCAGGTTATGGGCGCGAAGTGCAAGTGTAATATTATGCTGGATCTCCAGATTCTCCGGATCTGCCAGGTTTTCAATATGGAAAAATTTCTCAACCTTATGAACGCCCTGCTCTGTAAGGTTTACGATCTTATCTTTTTCATTTACAACGAAGTCACCTGTCTCGATAACTTCTTCACCCATGATGGCTGCCATCTTGGTCATCTCATGGCTGGCTTCACCGCGCTCTAACTGCTGAGCAAGGATATCGCAGGCCTCGTATAACTTGGTTGACTTACCGCTCTGTCCGGAAATGATCAGAGGGGTACGTGCCTCGTCGATGAGAATGGAGTCGACCTCATCGATGATACAGTAGTGCAGATCTCTCTGTACCAGCTGTTCTTTATAGATGACCATGTTGTCACGCAGATAATCGAAACCGAGTTCGTTGTTCGTAACATAGGTAACATCACAGTTGTATGCAGCACGACGCTCATCCTGCTTCATATCATTTAAAACAACACCGACTGTCAGGCCAAGAAACTCATGAATCTTTCCCATTTCTTCCGCATCTCGTTTAGCCAGGTAATCGTTGACTGTTACGACATGCACACCTTTGCCTTCCAGTGCATTTAAATATGACGGAAGTGTGGCGACAAGTGTTTTACCTTCACCTGTTCTCATCTCTGCGATACGTCCCTGATGGAGAATGATACCACCGATAAGCTGCACACGGAAATGTTCCATTCCAAGAACACGCTTGCCTGCTTCACGTACAACCGCAAATGCCTCAGGAAGCAGATCATCCAGTGTCTCTCCCTCTTCAAGACGTTTCTTAAATTCTCTTGTTTTTCCTCTGAGTTCTTCGTCGCTTAACTTCTGCATGTCCGGGCGCAGGCTCTCAATTTTCTCAACCAGAGGCATGATACGCTTAACCTCTCGCTGGCTGCGGGTCCCGAATACTTTTGAAAACATATTCATATTAGGTTTTACTCCTGTTTATTTCTTTTTTATACAAGCATTGCTGCCATATAACAATTGCTACTGTGCGGAATAATTTCTGTTCACTCCGTCCACAGCAGACATGTCAGCAGCATGCGAACATTACAAACGCTTACTATAATACACAATACTTGTATATTCTAACACTTTCCGTTATGGAAAACAATGAATTTTTCATGAACAAACCAAGAAAATTACGGAGTCACCAAAATTTATCGCTTTGTATCCACGATCAGTCTGCCAAATTTCTGCAGTTCCTTTTTGGCCTGTATAAAATCCGGTAAATGCCACTCCCAGTTCGGAGAACCAATGGTTCCCGGTGTGTTGATATGGCCCTCTTTTCCAAGTCCAAGAATATCTGCCAACGGAATGATCGCATATTCTGCCTGATTCTGCATGGTATACTGCAGGAATCTGTCCTTGACAGAGCCCTGTGATGCTCCCGCCTTCTTTAACATCCTGCGGATTTTTCTTCTGGCTGCGGCACTCATATTTCCATACCACTGCATGATCGTATCATTGTCATGCGTTCCTGTGTAAAAAATCATGTTTTCCACATCATGGAAGGTATCTCGGGCATATTTTCCACCTGTTTCTATGGAGAAGATCAGAATCTTCATTCCCTTCAGATGATAATGATCTTTCAGCATCAGAACCTCCGGACGAAGCAGCCCCAGATCCTCTGCTACCAGATCTAATCCCGGAATTTCTTTCTGAAGTGTATCAATGACCTCATATCCCGGTGCCTCGATCCATTCACCGTCAATAGCAGTCGGGCAGTCTGCCGGAATTTTCCAGTATGTATCAAATGCCCGGAAATGGTCGATCCTTATAATATCAAACAATTTGTTGCTATAGCCGATTCTGTCCACCCAGAATCTGTAATCCTGTTCCTTCATATGCTCCCAGTCATAGATCGGATTTCCCCATCTCTGCCCTGTAGCACTGAAATAATCAGGCGGTACTCCGGCGATGAAGATCGGACGTCCATCTGTATCAAGAAGAAAGTTATCTTTTCCACCCCATACGTCTACAGAATCCTGTCCCACATAGAAAGGAACATCTCCCATGATCTGGATTCCGGCATCGTTTGCAGCCTTCTTCACCTTCATCCACTGTGTGTAGAAAATATACTGAAGAAACATCTGATACTGCGCCTCTGTCTCCACCTCTGCCGGTAACTTCTGTCTGTTCTCCGGCCAGGTTCTATATTCTTCCGGCCAGTCATTCCAGCATTCTCCGTTATTTGCTTTCTTTAATGCGCGGAACACACCATACTCATATACCCATTCCTGTGAAGCAAATTCTTTATATGCTGTTTCTTCCTGTCCCTTTTTCTCTGTAAAAACATCAAACGCAGTTCTTAAGAAAGGCTCTCTGTACTGGCGAACAGCCTCATAATCTACTCTTGTAGCTCTCTCCTGAAATTCCTTTGGATGTTCCTTTAACAGACCTTCCTCTGCAAGCGCATCAAGACTGATATACAACTCATCCCCTGCACAGGAGGAATATGGCTGGTATGGGGAATTACCATAGCCAACCGGATTCAGTGGCAGTATCTGCCATATCTTTACATGATTCTCCTTTAATAACTCGATAAATTGGAATGCAGATTCTCCAAGTTCTCCGGCACCAATACGGGACGGAAGTGCGGAAACTGGCATTAATACTCCGGCTTTTCTCATGATTTTTGTGCTCCTTCCTTCTTTTTACACTTCTTCATTTATAAAATTTCGGTAACTATTCTTCAGCAATCCATTCCAACAGAACGTTCCACCAGAATATACAAGTCAATATTCCATTGCCGCAGGCAATCCGGAATGAATTTCAACTTGTAATTTTTTAACTGCTGATCAGTTACAAATTTCATAATATCTTTTGATATTTTAACATATTTAGGCCACTGCGTCAAAGCATTCCTTATGCGCTAAAGGTATATATTTTTCCTGACAAAAAAGCTCCCTTACAGGGGGCATTTTGTCTCTCTGTAAGGAAGCTTTTCTTTATGAAAACTTTTTTATGGCTGTCTATGTTTCATATTTTTGATCTTATAAGCAGATTTAGAATTCCGGTTCGATCAGACCGTAAGTATTGCCTTTACGTTTGTAAACTACATTTACCTGCTCTGTCTCTGCATTGTAGAATACAAAGAAATTATGTCCGAGCAGTTCCATCTGTACGCATGCATCTTCCGGATACATTGGTTTGATTCCGAATTTCTTGGTACGGATGATCTTAACTTCTTCATCCTCATCGTAGTCCTTGTCCAGATATGCTTTCTGGAAGTTGGCTGCTGCCTGCTGTTTGTCTACGATTTTATTTTTGTACTTGCGAAGCTGACGTTCAATGACTTCCTCTACCAGATCGATTGATACATACATGTCATTGCTTACCTGTTCGGAACGAATGATATTTCCTTTTACAGGGATTGTCACTTCAATTTTCTGTCTTTCTTTTTCAACACTTAAAGTTACTACAACTTCGGTGTCAGGAGTGAAATACCTTTCCAGTTTACTGAGCTTGTCCTGGACTGCTGTCTTAAGACCTTCTGTAACTGTAATATTTTTTCCGCTGATGATAAACTTCATGCTTCCATCCCCTTTGCTGTTTGATGAATCTATTATAACACACATTTTTGAATTTTAACACTATTTTATTAAAATTTCACATTTTTTCTGTTTACTTCAGAAATAACTTTAAAGTTCCTTTGTCATTATGGGGAAATAGCAAAAATTCTGTAATTGTTCTGTACATTTTCACTGTGATTCCTGAGATTACTATAAAAATTAGTTAAAGTTTAATCAGTTCTGAGAATGAAATATTTCCGCCAAAAAGATCCAATGCACTGCCTACTGTGACATCCAGTCTGTCTTTTCCATATTTTCGCAGATCCTCAATATCCTTCATGGAGCCAACTCCACCTGCGTAAGTAACCGGATTTCCTTTATACTCCCCCAGCAGAGATGCAAGTTCTGTTTCAACTCCGCGTGCCTTTCCCTCCACATCTACTGCATGGACCAGAAACTCATCGCAGTAACTTCCCAGTTCTTTCATAATATCCAGTGTCATAGTGACATCTGTAAATTTCTGCCAGCGGTCTGTCACAATATAGTATTTTCCATCTTTTCTGCGACAGCTCAGGTCAAGAACCAGTTTCTCTTTTCCCACAGTCTCTTTCATTTTGTTCAGATTTTCCCAGGAAATCCTTCCATCTTTAAATACATAAGATGTAACGATTACATGACTGGCACCTGCACTAAGATATTCCCCTGCATTTTCCGGGTTCACTCCTCCGCCAATCTGTAATCCTCCCGGATAAGTATGTAATGCAAGAATCGCCTGTTCTTTTGTTGATTCATAGTATGGGGAGTCATGACCATTTAACAGAATTACATGTCCTCCTTTTATCCCTGCCTTTTTATATAATTCTGCATAGAAAGATGCATCCTGCTCAGATACAAAATTCTCACTTGCCTGATCCTGTACGTCCGTAAGGCTCCCGCCTACGATCTGCTTTACTTTTCCATTATGTATATCAATACATGGGCGAAATTTCATGAAATCCGTACCTCCATATCCGTTATATGTACTCTCAGAATCTTTTTGTACTTATAGCAAGCCTCTTAAATTAATGCATTTGAGACAGTTCAGCAGAGTGCGAAAGACAAGGAAGATATCTGCAGGCGTGCTGACGCAGGATTTCAGTTACTGTTCACTCCGTTCACAGTAACGGATTTCACGCTCTGATGAGCTGAATCAATATGCATTATTTACAATGATTGCTATAGTTAGATGCAAAAACAAATGCAATAAAAACTTCGGGAGTACACTATTTAAATTTTACCGATTTAATACGATAATACCATAAATTATTCCTGATGTCTATCTTCCTTCTGCCGCATTGCCAACAGCATCACCCACATCTTCTACAGCATTACCTACCCCTTCGCCCAGATCTTTGACGCTGTTTCCCAGTTCACCGGATACTGTGCCGTCACCGTTGTTGTTTTCATCAATTCTGGTATTATCTGCAGTGTTATCTGTTGCATTGCTATTCTGTTTTGTCTCATTTTCTGTAGCTTCATCCTCTGCGACAGTCCCATTGTCTGTGACGGTTCCACCATTATTTACATTTTTATCTGCCGCATTGTTTCCTGATGTGCTATTTCCATTTGTATTGTTTTCTCCTGCGTTATTTTCCATGTTATCATCGTTTGCTGTCTTATTATCCGTCATATTTTCTTCGTTTGTGTCTGCCTCATCAGCTGCTTTATTTGCATTCCCACATGCTGTGAACATGCACAGTGACATAATAAGTGCTGTACCTGTCAGAATCTTTTTTACCTTTATTCCCATATTCATCTCCTGTTCCCGGAAAGCATTCTGCCGATCCATGCAGCAGAACCTCTCCGTCTTTTCATGTTTTTATATTATGTTTTTAATATGTACCAAAAACTCAATACTATTCTGGAAAAAATTTACTTTTCATGCTATGATTTAAATAACACAAAACAGATTACTCCGTACATATATACTCCTACAATCTAGCGTACCGACAAGTTGCCATAGCAGGATTTCACTCATTAATGAGATGGATTGACTGCAGTATTTTACGGAATATCTATAACTCATATTTACAGGAGGTTATCATGAAAAGAAAAAGGAACCATTCACTTCGCAGCTCTGTTTTCATATTTCTGGCTGCACTTTTCCTGCTGTTTACCTGCAGTGTTTCTACTATTTATGCATCCACACTTCAGAAACCTGATATCGCAGCATCGGGAAAATTTGTAAAAGACGGCGATTACTGGATTTACCGCTATGATGATAAAACCATCGCCAAAAATGTATTTCTGAAAATTGACAAAAAGACCTATTATTTTAACAAACTCGGACACCGCTGGTGCAGCTGGCATACGATCAAAGGCAAAAATTATTATTTCGGAA